>Ga0209611_10013519_pt1 | contig 11181 bp, 6 predicted proteins | sample S1TSphgellanicum_3_FD_187693 | JGI IMG/M metagenome (GOLD analysis project Ga0209611, IMG submission 187693) | Host-associated microbial communities from peat moss isolated from Minnesota, USA - S1T2_Fc - Sphagnum magellanicum MG (SPAdes) (version 2) | ecosystem: Host-associated > Plants > Peat...
AACGGATGAAGGCACTAATGACAGTGTAGAACACACAGAAGGGGATGGTATTGTTACACCCAAGCAACGAAGTTTTTTGGGGTAGTTGCCACTCAAATTTGTAGCATCACAAGTACAAGTTCCTAATGAAAAACCTCCTTAGGTTTGAATCTCAAATTATGTATTGTAGTTGCTTGTTGACTATGGATTTCTAGACAATTTTGTTATCTATAGGTTGGTTCCTTGTCCTTATTTAGAGGATTGGAGTGCATACCTAGGGATACCCTTGTGATTGATTTGTTTATCTTTTGGTTGATGACCTAATAGCCATTTGATAGTAGCTTCAACCTTAATTGTTAAAATTACCATAATGACATATGGTTAATGAAGGTCAAGGTGCATGTAATAATGACATCAACTAAAAATTCAATATTTACTACATTTTACAATTTGAACATGTGGCAATTAGAAATCTCCAACTATTTTGATGATGGTCAATAGATAAACTAAATTTTAGCATGGTAGCACTCTAGGTGGTTAAGAGTATGGTATGTAAATGGAGTAATCTAAAATTTTCAATAAATGCACTCTGAAATGTCAAAATGTATGTGAGGTTTCTAATGTCATGGCCATAATTTCTACTCCTAGGGTATTGAAAAGGATTATGTATTAGTGACAGATGGTTGCATATGGTGCCCATAATGGATTATTTCTTCTAACACAGATTATGATCAAGTAACATTGTTTTAATTATATGTTGGTGTTGCCATTTTTTGTTCTTTTGACACAAAAAAACACCAAGCATTAATGATTTCTATAGTCAAAGCTGGTTGTAGCTATCCCCTTATGATTTGGACTTCTACAACACAAACGTGATGTTTTCCTTATTTGGAGCTAATAAGGGGCATTTAGAGCTATGGTAACTAGCCTACAACAAATAATTAGAATGTGGTTGATTGACACTATGTTATGAGGTATTTTGGGTGAGGAAGGTAATGTGATATAAACTCATGCTCACCTAGTTGTATGTCTTCCAATTCTAGAAATTTTAAGACCCTTAGAAGGATTTTTGTTACCAATCATCTATTGGAGAGCTATGGGAATAAACATATTAAGGAAAAACCTTATGCATATAAAAATGGTCACTAAATTTTCTTAGTTTGATTGGGGTGTTTAAGGGGGTAGAAAAACATGTGCACATTAAAGGTAATCAAGGAGAATTGCCAACAAGGCCATTGGGTTCAAACTCCATATTAGTTAGGCCCAACTTCATGTATTCTTAAGTTATGCAACATGGCCCTTTAGATCAGTATGTTGAATATGATGATTTCTATAGTCCTGAGTATGAATCATATCCACGGGGATTGGTTGTAAATTCATCATGTATCCTCAAGGACCACTTGCACATTCATTATATCCTCGAGGACTGCCTACACATGAATTATATCCTCAAGGAGCACCTGGCCATGGATCAATTCCATGAGGACAAACTACACCAACTTTGTGTCCACATCTTGGTAGTGGATGACAAGGACCTTACTATTTAGAGGAAGGGACATATGCCCAACCATTATATTTTTCAAAAGCAAGGGATCAATATTCCACATGGCCACCCCTACAACCTAAAGAAAATAGCCCTACTCTAGAAGTAAAAGTAGGTATGGCAGTGGTATGAGCTACTGATGTGAAGCGATTGCAAGCTAATACGATACGTAGGCAAAACCATGATGTAGCCAAAACAAATTAATGGACCAATCTGTGGTGGCTCTTGGGGAAAAGGGGAAAGAATCCATAATCACATTTAATGTAAAAGGGTGCTCATTAGTGCCAAATTCAAACCAATGGCTTTCAAAAACGACATACTTTGACTTGGTTGGATTTGGCAAAATCAATAAGCTATCACTCCGAAGAAAGGTTAGAAAAGGTGAAGGATAATTTGGCAAAACAATTTGAGTTTATGGAGGTAGGTTGTAGCTATGAACATATGCGAGTGACAATCGCAGAATTTTGAAGATATGGCAGTCAAAGTGGTTGAAAATTCATGAATCAAGTTTGGGGTTATATACATCTAATGGCTTGATGTTTGGTGATTGAATGTGATATTATTGTTGTCTATAGGTGAAGGATGATAAGGTGATCCCCTATCAAAATGTTCATATGTAGATGTTTAATTCAAGGTGGCTATGGTACATGGCATTATGGGCAGGTGGTTTAAGGCCTGATAATTGTACCCCTACCAATTGGGAGGCATTGACAAAGTGTTGGACTACTCTAGATTTTGTGAGGAAGCATGGACACTTGACTAATGTTCAAACAAGACTGAAAAATGTATTTAGAACAGGCCATAATGGCCCGATACAATAGGAGGCGAGAATTGTAAATGCCATTTGATTACATTTGATTTTATTGTTAAGGGAGTTTTGTATCCAAAGATTATGTCAATGTGAACTTGATACGTTTGTGAAAATGTTTATTGTTGATGAGATAATTGGGTTCATGGGGGGTAGATGATAACACATGGACAACAACCATTGTTGGGCAAAATATTAGGGTGTATCGACTTTCCACCAAGGAGTAGCACCTCTATGGTATCCCCTACACTTATACATACTCAAGGCTATCATTTTCAATTGGACTACCTAGACTTGTTTAGGAAGGGTTTTTTTAATATCCTAGAGATTTAAAAAGTGGTGGGGATCAAGGATGTTGGGAACTTTTCAATGCAACCAATATCACACAAAGGTGGTTTGTAAATCATATTGGAAGGTTTGAATTTGGGCTAATTTAGACTAGCCATCTATATTGTAGGTCAATATTGACCTATGGACAAACTTTGTTGATCAATGCAGGACTCTAGGAAAGGATTGTTGCTGGATCTTTCTAGTAAGGTGGAGGGAATGTTACAATGGTGAAGGGTAGTGGATCAGAAACAAGATGAATTTAATAGGAAATTAGATGAAGCTATGTCTTTAATTACCCAATTGTAATTATCACTAGACATGTTCATACCATGCACAAGGCTTTGGTAAAAAAGCTTAGTGTCCTTAGGCAAGTAGATGGCAACTTGGTTTCAATTGAGTCAATGCACAAGAGTGAGGTGCAACATGGTCAAGCACCAACCAAAGTGCTAAATTTTTTTGGGGATGATGGGGATGGGGTGGTGCAATAGGAGGTGCTTGTGGCAACACTAATAATAGGCACAAATGTTGAAGAGGGGAATACTGGTGTTGATGTGGGAGGATCAAATGTGGGTGGACAACAAATTATAAACAACCTTTTAGGCTCCATGGTGGTATGAGTAATGCAAGTATGCCTTCAGTGTTGGGACAAGAGAGTTAGTATTTGAAGGCAAGATTAATGCCCTTAAACCTTGAACCATTATCAATATCAAATGTTAGCTTGGATTGGATTAACTTTTTGAAATTTACTCATGCAAGAACAAAGAACCAATCTAATGGCCAAAACAAGTAAACCTTTAGTGTTGGGACAAGCCAGCCAATTTTTGAAGGCAAGATTAGTGCTAATAAACCTTGAAGGTCATTCTCATTGTCAAATTAAACCGTTGATTAACCTAACTTTTTGAAATTTGCACATGCAGGAGTAAAGAACCAATTCAGTGGCCAAAATAAGTAAGGCTCCAAATGTTGCACCAAAAAAGTAAAGTTAAACCCACTTAAGGAAAATCCAGTGAAACCAACTCCAACTCAAGTAATTCATGTTTTTTCACCTATTGTGCTATTGATGTTCTGTTTTTCATTTTTTCTGTTACTTGGTCAAATGTAATGCATGGTAGGTTAGCAAATTGGGGTTGGATTGTTGTTTAATTATAGTACTCAATTCAAGGACTGGTGAAAAAAGGTGCATTGTCCAGCTTGTTGCACAAGGACTACTACTTAATCTGGATTTGTGGATGACCAATAATGTTAATCCTAGTGATTAGAACTAAATGATGCAAAACATCATTGGCTTGTGCAAATTTGCTTCGGTCTTGAAGTGTTATTCATGGACCCAATTTCAAGGTGTAAGGTTGGAACAGGAACAATATGTGGGTTGAATGTTAACAAAGGTACTTAGAGGACCATACCTAAAGAATACGTGGTTATTAGAATCTAGGAGGTTTGTATGCCAAAACCATTACTATTGTTGCCCATTAGATGACGAATTATGGACAAACACAAATAGAAATATTACCTAGGGCTATTGTTTTCTGGTCACCAAAATTCTTCAAGTTAACTTTTGTAGCAACAACCTTTGGTGCTTAAAATGTTGGATTGATTAGAAGGTAAGTAAAGATGGGTGCATTGATGCACCCCCAAACTCATTGAAATACTCAAATGTGAATCCAAAAATGAAAACAGTGGAAGAAAGAGTTGGGGTATAATCCCTAATTCGAAGCACTTTGGGGTGAAAAAGGTGTGCTAAAACTCCAGGATGGGGATTAGAACAAGTGAAAAGCGGGTCAATTATTCATATGAACTTGCACACAACCAAACAACAAGTTGGTTAATGCATAGTTGGAGCACTTTTGGTGCATAGACGAGCCACGGGCATACAAAGACTCACAAAACCCACCACGACCCAGACTTGGGGGAAGCCACCACCTTCCCCCTTATAGTATTATTTATGTTTGGCCATGGGGGTTGCACCCAAATGTGATTTTGTGCTGAGACTCCCAAATTAAGATCTTAAAATTCCCGAAATTAGAACTCTTGCCACTTTAGAGGTTCATAATTTTTTGTGCAAACCTTTGATTGAAGTGAAGTCCAAAATAAAGTTGTAGCCTTCATCGAGAGCTTTCCAACCATATGTGGCACGTCACTTGCACGTAAATAAATCAGGGCGATTCTTGACTTTTAGTGTACGAGACAAATTGACACTTTGATTTGAAACCTTTCTTTTGGCCATAACTTATGCTATAATTACTCAAATGGATCATGCAAGCCCATTTTAGACATTTACATCTTTAGAGCTTTCCAATGGTATAAGGAAGTCTTCAATTCAATGAATTTTAGCCCCTAAAATTATTCTTTGAAAATTCGGGGCTCCATAGAGACTCCAACTCCCAAGGTGAGAATCCACTTGGGAGTGTGTATGCTCATTCCTTCACATTGTCTGGCACTTTGAGAGTGTAAATGTGACTTTCGTGTTACACTCTCAGCCTGCACCTTTGTAAGCCCTTGCTTTGGTTGCGAGCCCAAGGTTAAGGTCGTGACATGCATGTATAGTAAGAAAATTGTTCAACAATGTGATTAAACATAAAGGACAAGGAGGAAGAAAAAATTATAATAGGAGGGTAGAAAAAATTCTATTCAAGTTGCACTTAAATTGGGTATGCCAAGATTCCAACAACAATGGCTTTAAACTTATTGCCATAAATCATGGTTTGAATACAAAGGGTGTTTCAGTATGTAAGTTTTGACTTAGCATGCCTAATAATGTAATTATGTATGTGTCCACAAGTTTGGAAATTTTGTGGTTAATGTATGTGTGATTCCTACATTAATGAACTTGTTTGTAGTTATGGGCTATTCCACCATTACAAATCAAAATTGTCCCCTAAGAACTTTATTAATTTCAAACCTTAGAATAAGTAACCTTAACCCTAAATATGTAACCCTAATCTTAACCCTAAAACTATAACCCTAACCCTAATCTTGATTTTGTTTTTGACTTTGACCATTGATTCAAATGGCATGCAACGTGGCATGTGCTCATTCATCTTTATTTGGACACGTGTCATGGTCAAATTGGTGTACAAATATCCATGTGTCCATGTATATAATGAAATCAATGTTTTTCCTCAAATTCATGTGAGGAAATAAAATTTTAAAAAACACGTGGCACCTTATCATTAGTGGAGGCATGCCATGTGCAAGCTTGGCATTGGATTCAAATTATGAGTTTTTGTTATTTTTATTATTGATCTAAGGACTAGGATTCACCGATGAGATATTTTAGATTGTCCACCATGACTATAATTGCAATCAAAATGGTTTTTTATGATTGCAAACATGGTAATCTATGACAATCCATACTTACAATTGTGAATGGTATTTACAACTATGACCATGGCCAACGACTACATGGTAAAAATGACAAATCTGATTCGACTACATGGTCATGTAGTCATGGGTAGTTGTTAGGGTTGGATATATATGATTATGTTTGTATTCATATATGTAGTCATAAAATTAGGGATTTGGCATAGTGTATTTATTCCAATGTTTTCATGTACTTTTAATCTGCTTATCAACTTGAGCTTTTGATTGTATTAGTTTGAAGGCCCATTATTCATATTTTTACCCATTTAAAGTTATTACAAAACTTGTTGGTCTTTGTGTGTTTGTATAATTATGCTATAGAATACCCCACATCTTGGATTAACCATTTTCTTGTGCAAAAATGTCATGACCTTGGCCTTGGGCTCATAACCAAAGTAAAAGCTTACAAAGGTGCGAGTTGAGAATGAAGCTCGAAAGTCACATTTCATGCTCCTGGGAGTGTAGGAGAGTGTGAAGGAATGAACCCACACATGCCCAAGTGGGCTCCCAATTTGGGAATTGGAGTCCCAATGGACTTCTGAATCTTCATAGAACAATTTTAAAGGTCAAAATTCATTGGATTGAAAAGTTTCTTATACCATAAGAAATATTTTGAAATGTAAATGTTTAAAATGGGTTTACATGACCCATTTGAGTTCTTAAAACACAAGTTATGGCCGAAAGAAAGGCCAAGAGTCAAAGTGCCAATTTGACTCCCGAGCACTAAAAGTCAATAATTGCCCTGATTTACTTGCTTTCAGGTGGTGTGCCATATATTATGGGAAATTTTTTCAACAAGGCTTACAATTTTTCTTCCTCACTTCAATCGGAGGCATGCACAAAAAAATTATGACCCTCTAAAGTCGTGGGAATCCCAATTTTGGGAATTTCAGGACTCCCGATTTGGGAATCTCGAGACAAAATGACATTTGGATGCAACCCCCATGGCCAGGCGCAGAGAATACTATGCGGGGGAAGGTGGTGGCTTCCCCCAAATCCAAGCCATGGTGAGTCTTGTGAATTCGTGTTTCATGTTACCTCCTTTTGTCAAATAAATTTTTATCCATGTTTTCTTAAGCCATTGGGATAATGAAACAACATATGATATCATGAGTTATTATTCCATTTGTTTTTGGTTATACTACTTATTCAAATCACAATTTTTTTGTTCAAATGTTTGTTGATTTTGGGGCTATCATCAAAAGCTTGGAAATTATGATGAAGGTTGGGAACATTACATATTATGTGACCTTGATTTTAGGAGGTTATGATTACATCCATTCTAGTTTTGTTTAGTTTGAATTGGGCAAATCGGACGTATGGGCATACATGTAAGCTCTAGGTATGACGTTTTATTGATCTCACCACAAATGTGGTCTATACATAATTGTTGTGAGTGGATGGTTGTCCATACTTACTCTAGTAATAAATTATCATTGATGAGATGAAAATGCATTGATGTTTCCAAGCTAGACATTAAACATACTGTAATCACCACATTATGCATATATCAAAAAACCATGGGTACAAGTGGCCATAGTTAGCACCATTGGTCTATGCTCATCAACACCATGCCCACTTTTTTAATAACCAATTATTTTTTTTTAGAAGAATCTAGTTGTTCTTCCTTTCTCCTTTTGGAGCTCCCATGATGGATCACATTCATTACTTAAAAAGCTTCTCCCAATCTATAGTTGGTAAATTTGTTTTATTTTGTTTGGTTTTTCTTTCTCTCTCTTTCTTTGTTTTTCAAATGTGATTATATCTATTTGAAATTTGTTTAGAGGTTTCTGAATTGGGAGGTTGTTGCAGTAGGAGTTGTTGTTGTTGTTGCAATAATTCATAAGCCAAGTCATAAGTGTTTTTTATCCTTAGTCTTTATAGCCATGATGATCATGATGAAGATGAAAAATAAGATTTGTAGTGATGGTTTTGTTTTAAATTACAATGATTGAAATTTTGTTTATTTAAATATTCACTTTAATTTCGGGTTTTCAAATGATTGTTGTAGAAATTATTAAGCTTCTAAATGAATCATGCAAGTGTGTGTGTCTATGTGTATTTGTTTGTAAATTTTTTGAGTTCAGATGTTGTTGTGTAAGATTTGCAAATATCGTCATCACTTTGTTTCTCTATTTGTTTCTCTATTTGTCGCAATGAATATGAGAATTTTATTTTTAAAAAAGTTAATCAAGATGAGGAAGATATGATGGATCTAAACTAAATTACAGTAGAATTTGACAAAAAGAAGTGGGTGTGAATTACTATTGAATTTGACAAAGATAATTGGGGTGAAAAAAAACTACAATACAATTTGAAAATTATCTGTTATTGATTTGTTCACTCAAGGAGTTTGGGAAAATTCCTTCCTCTAGAAAGGAATTGTCACAAAACTCATTTAAAGCCATGAATGATTTCAAGGTTTAATTCACCTACAAAGGAAGTCCCTCTAATTCAGGTATAATTTCAGAAATTGGGTCTTGATTATAATCTTTATTGTTAGTAAGTCTGAAACAAAAGGACAATGTGACATCAACACATGTGACAATTGTTTTTGATTGACTATTTTTACAAATATGCGGTTCCAATAGCAAGTGATATTTAAGTTGTAATGTTGCCATTATTATTATTAGTTGTCAAATATTGGCAAATGATATCATTATATTATTATTGGTGTTATTCATATCACACAACTCACTAATGGGTGATGTGAAGAATTCTTACACACCTTGAACATGAAGATATGCACTCACAAAACTCGCTTGGAAGTGAAACTATTATGTAGTTGTAGTCTAATAAATAAGGTGGTTCAATGTAATGCAATGAAGTTCACTAAAAATTTAATGCGTTATGTCCACTTGAAAGATACAAAGACATTATGGGAGAATCGTAATTCACCATGATGGAATGTGAAGGGGCATTATGTTGATGTTCATTCAATGTCACGCTTGACGGTTGAACCCTTTTTGTTCCATTCGTCATAACATCTACATATAACCTCCTAATCTAACATGCATTGGATTTTTGAAAAGCTAATCTAAAAAGGAGCCATGTTATAAATTCTTATAATTTTTTATTTTTTTGATCAAAAGTTAAGCCTTGGGACTAAAAATCACTTTGTTTAGATTGAGGAAAAAACATACAATTTCAACCCCCTCTACTTCCGGCAAATGTAGCTCCCTTAAAACAAACCCGATGATGCTGAAATTTGGAGAGAACCTTCTACACCTCCTAAACAAGAATTGTTTCAAGTTTGACACAAATCCAATGGTGGATTTGGGAGGAAAAACTATTTGAAATAAAACTCCAGAGGCTTTGTCATGGAAATCCTTCCATGAACTCCAGTACAAACACCTTCTACTCCCGGCAAGCATAGCTCCCTTACAGCAAACCTGATGATGCTGAAATTTGAAAAGAACTTTCTACACTTTTTAAATAAGAACTATATTAAGTTTGATACAAATCTAACAGTGGATTTGAGAGGAACAACTATTTGAATTAAAATTCCAGAAGCTTTGTCATGGAAATCCTTCCATGAACTCCACTATAAACACCCTCTACTCCCGGCAAGTGTAACTCCCTTACAACAAACCCAATGATGTTGAAATTTTTAAAAAACCTTCTACACCTCCTAAACAAAAATTGTTTTAAGTTTCACATAAATCCAATGGTGGATTTGAGAGGAACAACTATTTGAAATAAAACTCTAGAAGTTTTATCATGGAAATCCTTCCATGTTTGTTTCTTACACACATCTTCATCATGAACAACACCTTCCCACACATAAGAACTAATCTTTTCCTCACACATTCATTCTCTTCCTTTTCCCTTCCCCCAACACAAGATATTCCTTTCTCCCTTGGTAAGCCTCCATGACCTTTCCTTGAGCTTATTCCCCTTGTCCAATGGAAGCTTTGAAATCCTCCCCTTCAATCAATGGCCTCCTCATCCTTCAAGAGCCAATGAGAATTAAGAATGATTTGCCCTCTAATTGATTTTAGGATGAGAATTTTTGGGCCCAATGAAACACAAAAAATATTCCATCTTTCAATCAAATAAGATGACAATCCTCATGACTAATGGTATTAGAGGACTCATCCTTCCCCTTATTTTGGATATTTTGATGAGGTTCTTAAGCTTGATCCGTATCTTTATCGTCTATTAACCCTCACATCCTACTTTTTCATCCTAATTATTTCAAGTAACTAACTACTAAAATAATTTATCGGTAGTAACAAGTAAACATCTTTGAGTCTTTAGTTGACTAAATCAATTCAATAATTGAAATAACATCCCCGCCTACCATTTACTCTTTTGATATCCCTACTTATTTTTTCTTCCATGCACTAATTAACTATGTAGTACATAGTAAATTGGAATTAAAATTTGCATCACAAAAACCCTCACATACTTATAAATCCACCATCGAAATTAGGGTTCGATGAATCCATTAAATCTAGGATGTTCGAGTTTTCATGAGGTTCCGCCGTCACTCTCACATCTTATGCTTACCCAAATTTGTTAAATAAAAAAGCCTCAAACCTTTTTAAATGCAAATACCACATTGTTTCTGCTACCTTCTTGGTTTTTGTTGATGCAGATGATAATTCAATCATGGCGAATGATGTCGCTATGCCCTCGAATCCTCTAGTTTCATTAGTAAAGAAGGAAGAGCTTGAAGAAGCATCGTTTGACGTGAATGTCTTTCAATGGTCACGCAAAGAAGAACCGTCCAGAAGAGTGGTGCGCATTCGAGTCGATCGTTCGGCATGGGATCATTGATTATCTCCTAACCCACATGCCTTAGCAATCTATTTAGAATTTGTTCCTGCTCGTGGAGCCGTACCAAAAAGGTTTGAAGAATGTCAATGTGAAGACGACGATGTTTTTCTTCATTATGGAACTTGGGTTCCCAGTGATGGCCATTATCGTTGGCTGCGAGGCCCAATCAATCCCCTTTCTATGGAGCATCGAGCCAAATACCTAGCTCGCACCATTTGTTGCATTTTGGAGTTTTTGTAATTGTGATTTATCTGCTTAAAGTTGTTTACTAAATTATAATTCATCTGAAGCCACTAAGGTGAAAATGTTAATACTTAAATTTGATTTTGATTCTATTTAAGAGTCTGATAAAAGTGAAGACTAAATAAAGATGTATTAG
>Ga0209611_10013521_pt1 | contig 11180 bp, 2 predicted proteins | sample S1TSphgellanicum_3_FD_187693 | JGI IMG/M metagenome (GOLD analysis project Ga0209611, IMG submission 187693) | Host-associated microbial communities from peat moss isolated from Minnesota, USA - S1T2_Fc - Sphagnum magellanicum MG (SPAdes) (version 2) | ecosystem: Host-associated > Plants > Peat...
TTGTGACTAATGGGACATATCAACCTATTAATGGATGAAAATAAATGTAAAATTGATGTAACCAATAGGATGAAATTTCTAATAGTTGCATCATAGTTGTGAAAATGACCAAAATAGTTGAAAGTTGGTCTTGTAGTTGCAAATATTCTCAAATCTAGTCGCAAACGACTATAAGTCGCATGTAGTCGTAAATTGACTGGTTACATTTTGGCTGATTTCTACTAGTGCAAAGCTATCCATATCAAGAAAAATTTCAAACAACGTTAGCAAAACACACTACAATAGATCAATCCATTAAATTAATTGTGCCATAACAAAAATATAGTCAAGTTGTAGTTAATGTGTTATTGGTTTTTATTGTGATAGATGTGAACATCAAACACCATCTTCCAATAGATGAAATTCATCCATAATGTTCATCCATAGCTCTTAACTAAGTCTTAATTAATTTTCATTTAAGTTCCAGTTAACTTTCAATTAAGTCCCAGTTAATCTATAATTAAATCCTAGTTAAGTCATAATTAACTTTTAATGAAGTCATAGTTAACTATTAATTAAGTTTAATTAACTCCTAAGTGAATCCTAGTTAATTTTGAGTTAAGTTTCAATTACCTCACAGTCGACTCCCAATTATGAAGGATCCTAAGAAACTTCCTTACTTAATGCACACATAGAAGCCTCCTTGGAAGCTTCCTTGAGTTAAGTCCCCAAAGGGGTATAAATAAGAGTAGGACCCCTCATTTCCTTTAATATGTTCAACACTAGTCTTAATCACGATCCTACATCATAGCCTTGTCATGTTCTTTTCATGTTCACGTTTGCACATGTTAGCATAATAAATATTCATTTTCATGTTTGTTTTGCACATCTTGTGTTCTTATTCTTAGTTTTTATGTTCTTGTTTTTGAATCATATAATTTTGTCTTATTTTTTGTTTAGAAGTTAGATTTGGACCTTTCCTTTAGCCTTTGTTCTTGTGGTTTTTTGTGTCCTTGACATTTACCACGATACTAAGGCCCCATAAGTAGAGCTACAAGATAAGGAATGAGAACCTACCATGGGGTGCTTATGTGGCATGTACATGGCATTAGAACACACTTTCCCTAGTGGGAACCTATGTCCCCAATGGGAATATTGGGTCCAATCACGATTGGGGTACACATTGGGAACCATGAACAAGTGAGGACCCCACTAGGAAAAGTGATTCTTGTGTAGCAAGAAACCAAATATCAAATAATAATTTTGAATGTGAAAATTTTTCCCACGTGTTGGGTGAAATTTTTGTTGACTTAGATGTAGTTTTAGATGAAAAATTATTGTTAGTTTCAAATGGAGTTTTGTTTTTTTGTGCCATCTTCCTTATGTGTTCTTTTTAAGTTTCCCTCCTATATTGTTGTTGCACCATGTTTGTGCATTTCCAAATTTCCCTCCAATAATTTGACGACATGTTTGCATATATGTTTGAAATTGTTTCCCTTACAGAAAATTTCCCGCATAATGAACCTTGATAATTTTTTCATCTCAGTGATAAAATCAAGAAGATTCCATCTTTTCATCCATCATGTTCTTTGTTTTGTATGTGTACTTGGCTTGAACGTGCATGGTCAAACATCATTAGCGAACATATCTTACATGCTTGTAGACCACAAATCCTAACACCACAAGCTTTTTAGTGTGTGTTTACATGGTAGTTAATACTTTCATAAAAATGTGACAAACATTGATTATGTTGTTACTTGATGTGATTTTAACTTAGTGCCTTATAGATTTGACATTGGTTTTTATTAACATGGGTTTGGACAGGAATGGGAGAGTTTTGTGATGCATAGATCCATGTTTTAAAGTCAAGTGTAAAAGTCCATGAGGAGAAGGAATTGATTTTGAAACTTAGGTTTCAAGGGCTTTCAAGGTCTAGAAAGGACGAGTCACAAAAATAACTCTTGGAAAAAGAACTTACGGATTATTAAACTCTGATCATGAGCGAATCAAACAAGTTTAGCGATGCACAATTTGATAGAACACTAGAGTTCAAGAATGATCAAAGATATGCAAAAAGGTTACAGGTGTTTGAAAGGGAGTTCAAAGCTTTAAAATGTAAGTTGTTATGAACTTTGAGAATGCTTGTAGAAGTGTTTCTTTGTTTAAAAATGAGATTGTAAGCATCGGCAACCAAATGTAGAAGATGAACAATGGTGGAGGGCTAAGTCTTTATCCTTTGCCATTGTTTTGTAATCCCATCCCTCCTATGAAGAGGTCATTCGATCTCAACGCATGTCCATTGTCTGGACTCTAGCATGCATGCAACAACTTCATAACAACTAAATTTGGACATACTTTCAACTCTTGGTGTATGGCAACACATGCGATCTCTTTGCTGAAATGTGCTATCAATGGTTGTGATTTCTACTTCACAAAGTAGTGGTGTATAGCATGGGGGATTCGTGTTCTGGGGAATGTAGATGTTTCACATATTCTTGGCAATACACCTTTTATTGCCCAAAACAAAAAAGCTTGCTAAAAGATCCAATGTTTCCATTATCTAGTATGGGATTTCACTATATCCTTTAATTTTTGTTTTTTTCAAACATTTACATTGTGTTCATGATTTTAAATTCTTCATTACACCATTGAATTAATCAAGTTGCTTTTGTTTAGGTCTGGAAGCCAAAACTTATTTGTGGTTCATAATTTTCTTTCAACCTTTTTATTTATGATGTCTTGAATTTCTTATCATTCTAAATAGGGCATTGTTCAACAAAGGACTTGTGTTTTAAGTTTCTTATGATTCCATTTCCTTCTAACATTTTATTTATGATGTCTTAAGTTTTTTTATAATTCTAGATTATGCATTGTTCAACAAGGGACTAAGTGTCTTAAATAGACCTTATGATTCCATTTAAGGGTACTTAGGCAATGGACTTAGGTCCCAAGGTGTTCATCTAAATCTAGTTATAACAATAAGGGAGAGGAGTAAGAAGACCTATGTCTTGAATTTTGTTTGATTTTAGTAATTTAATACTAAAGCAATGCACTTAAGTCTTCAAGTGTTCATCTAGGTTCAATTATAGTAGTAAAGGGGAGGAGTAAAAATACCTATGTTTTGAATTTTGTTTGATTCCAGTAACCTAAAATTAAGGCAATGTTCTTGGGCCTTGAGTTTTCCTCTCATTCTAGTTAAGGCACTGACCTACCATAGTTGTGTCTCGAGTTTTTTGAACTTCCATTTTAGGTATTAGCATAATTGGCATGTCTCCTAATGTATTTTGGAAACTATGGTTGTTGTTAAATCTAAGAACTATATCTTAAATTTGGATCATGTTTCTAATGCAAATATTCAATTTTGACTTTTTTCATGGACCTTGAACCCTAATTTCCTTCATTGTCTTGAACATCTACATCTAATCCTTTGCTTGCTTGTTTGCTTGGTTGGAGTAGGGATTGAGTTCTTAACTACTGAACACAGTGCTTCAAATTCTAACCTTACAATAATAAAGGTGGCTTGTAATTGAATACAAAAAATAGTGAAGACAACCTTTCTCCAAGCATATAATTGTTGTCTGTTATAGGTCCTAACTTGTTTCAAAAGAATGATGCAACTACTTCAGAAGCAACAAAACTTACTACTAAATGTGTAGTTCGTTTTGACCATCCATTAACAATATCAATTGAGGTAACTTTTTTTTCTGGATTCCTAATTGATATTGCACAAAAATATTCCAAGTTGTGCATTTTAGCTTCTAGATGATTGAAGTATGAAAAGCTAGATATAAAGATTATTAGTGAAAAATAAATGTCCAAACATGTATTCAAGTTCTAACTTGCCTCTTATTGCAGCCATGTGGCCATGTAGATTTTTGCTTTGGATGTGTCCAAAGCTTGACATCATGTCGCATTTGCATTGAAGCCATAGTTGGATGACATAGGAAGCCATTAATCACACCATTGGTCAACCCTTTGGTTCTTTCATTAACAAAGGCATTTGACACATAATTAGATTTCTAGATACCCAAAGTAGAAAAGAATAAAAGAGGCTTTCAAAGGGGAAGGCAAAAGGTGCAAAGAAAATACAAATTGATGACATATTGGATGATGAGTGAAGTTATGATTTTGAAAATGGCACTAATAATGATGATGAGCATGTTGATTCAACCAATGGTGTGCAAATTTTTCATTTCATGGTGTTGGTCTTGATGTTGGTCTTAATCATGGTGGTGATCATGACACCGATCTTGATCATGGCATTGGTGGTCTTGAAGTTGGTCTTGATCATGGCACTACTGGTTTTCACGCTGGTTTTGATCATGGTGGTGTTTTTTTATCTTGGTGTTATTCTTGATGATGGTGATGCTTTTGATCGTGGTGTTATAGTTTTTGATGATGGTCTTGATCATGGTGCTACTCCTAATGATGGTTTCGATCATGGTGTTGCTATTGAAAATGGTCGTGATCATGGTGTTGTCGATCCATCAAATTGAAAGGTTGATTTATAAAATATTAGCAATCACAAACTAGGTGAAAATCCTTTAAGGTGTACCACACAAGACAAAAAGGGCCTAGTCCTTAGCATAGTCCTTTTTTACCCTATCTTTTGATCCCCATAAAAAATAATGAATCAAAAGTTGTCAAAAAATTCAAAAGGACTATATTTTATACTATTTCAATTTTGGATTCCATCATAATCATCCATAAATGTGTCTTTACATGGTAAAAAAAGACTAGGTAAAAATAATAGAAAAAAGTGACGTTGTGACAAGATTTTGGTACATTTTAAAAAATTTGCACCCAATTGTTAATCCCAAATTCAAAGCTCATAATAGCAAATTTGAACCCAAGTTTGTCACCCTATAACATTTTAGGCAAGACCTTGGCAGGTATAAATTTTGACTTGGATAATGAATCAATTCTAAAACCTATAGCAAAAAATTCTACGACCTTTAGTGCACCATCTATGTCAACTAGAACTCAAGTTTCCAAGCATGTAGTGGTGTTTAAACCTCACAAGTAGAAAAATGCCACGAATCCCAATCTGGGAGTCATGCCTTGACTTACACGGGCTTCTAAACCTGCCCATAATTCGATACTAACACACAAGAAGGCTAGGATTTAGACTAGATGTAATTCTGTAATTAAGATGCATGTGATTTGTATTTGAACATCAAACCAGTATACATTAATATATATGGGATTTCAACTATTGTTTGCAATCACTGTTGTAACATGAACTATTGTTCATTTGTTTTGTGTACCACATTGTTTCATTTATGTATGAAAAAGAAATCAAATGTAGAAGATGGTTAATGGTAATCATAACAAATAATGTTGATGGTTTGATTTGTAAATTGCAACCAATACATATAATAAACCTCTACAACATGCCTTCCAACTCCAACTTGAGAAGCTTGAAAGATATGATGTAGCTATTAGGAGATATGAGATTCTTCTGGGGGAAAAAAAAGAAGGTTTAGGTATTAGGGTTTAGGTATTAGGTAGTGAGGTTTACATTCATCGTTGTTGTTGTCATTGTTGTTGGTGGGATTTTGGGGGAATTACTTTTGATCATGAGAAAAAAAAGAAACAAAAAAAAAAGTTATGGTGAAAGCCTTTTGGATGGTAGTAGCTGTAACACCAAGACAAGCAATGGGACAAGGAGTTATAACTTTGTTGGAACAATTGGACCGCCATTACCTTGTACCTAATGGCACCCTTGCTACCAAATCCGCATATCTTGCTTGACCTTGTTCAAGTGGTCACCTAAACCCATACCTTCCTACCCATCATCTTGCCACTTTTCTATTTTTATTTTGTGAAGGAATTAGATTGTGGGTTGGGTCGGTCCAAGTGTTTTCTTTTTTTCTTCTTCCTTTATTTTTTTTGTTCTTATTGCGGACATTGAAGGTTTTGTGGGTGTTTTTTATTTTTTTGGGTGTAAAGCATGGGAAAAAATGGCTAAAGAAAGATTGTGGTATTTGGAAGGTGTCAAATATGTTGATTGTATCACCACTAACATTAACTTAATTAAGCACCACCACTACTGCCCACACCACAACTACCAACATAACAAATGCCACTATTACTTTTGGGAATGGTATTCAGACTGAGGTTGTGAAGCTTAGTGTAGGAGGGGTGGTCAACTGGTTTTTGGGCAATTATCCTACATGGCTATAACAAACCCACTTGAGTTGTTTAGTTTTAGCATATGTAAGTTTTCAACATTTCACTCTTGTAATGCAAAAATCGCTACCAATGTATTATGTGTAAGAATCAAGTTGATTAACCTCGATCTAAGGCTTTTGTGTTTTTGCACAATTAGATGTTTCTAACCCTGAAAATAATGACCTACATATTTTTAAGTTCAATGGTTGTGGATCTGTTTTTAGCTCTATTGGTGCATCACAATTATGTGTCTAAACATTGTAACAAGATAACATGGGGTATCAAACAACCCTCTTACTAGAGATAGAAGGTCATTTGCACAACAAATGTGATAAACTTGCAATTGCCTTTGAACCCAATGAAGTTAGTAAGTGAAGCAAAAATTCCAAGTTTCAACTAAACATGAATAGATTGAAAGATTGGTCATTTATTGTTATGTGTTGTGACTATACCATGCTTGAAGACTCTTTTGTGTATGTTGTAAGGTTTGCACACTGTTGGTCCACATCCATCCAACAATTTGTAGCTTCCAAAAAGGTTAATGAGAGAAGGTTTTCCTTGTGTTGCCAATTCACTCTTGGACTGCTTGTTTTCCAAGGATTTTTTTAGATGTGATGTTGTTTTTTGAATGACATAGGGTTAAACTTATAGTTGAAGATGCAAAGGTGGAAGAAATAGCCCTTCTTGTGGATCTCTATGCAGCAAATCATAAATTTTCTAAATATTACAATGTACTAAACCTTTCCCTCATTTCTTGTATTTGTGTTCTAGCTCTCAAGTTTCAACATACAGCTTTAGCTTATGAAAAGTATTGTAAGTATTGTTTTCCTAGGTGTTAATTTTGAACAAATTATTTCCTTATCTTCCATGTTCTTTTTTCCCTTGTTCAGCTAAAACTTATCTCAAAGTGGGCTTAGTTGGTGCATGGAAAACTATTCTAGAACAAATCTTAGGGATTGTATTAAGGCTTATCAACGAGTTCAAGTTACAACATTAACATGAATTTCTAGGTGTTGTTTTTAAATTCTTTCATGTATTAACATGTAGATCTTGCACTAATAGAAATCAACCAAAATGTAACCATTCCATTTGCAACTACATGCAACTTGTAGTCATTTGCGACTAGATTTGGGAGTATTTGAAACTATAAGACCAAATTTAAACATTTTGGTCATTTTCACAACTATGATGCAACTATTGGAAACATCATCCTATTGGTTGGATGGATTTTAAGTCTATTTTCATCCATTAATAGTTTGATATGCCCCATTGGTTACAATAGTCACCAAATTAGTCACATCCTAAAGGTATTATATGGTGACCTAGGGGTGTTTTTTTATATATGTATAAAATTATATATCTATTTGTGTGTACATTAAATTTCCATATGTATATATATTGTACATATAATGAAATTCAAAATTAATATTTAAACTCTGAAATTTGTTATTCAAATCTGAAAATTGTTATATTTCAATTCTGACAATTCCTATTTTAATTCTTTAAGAAAATCATTTGAATCTGAAAATTATTATTTCAATTCTTTTAAAAAAAATTGAAATTGAATTTTTTTATTTGAATATGAAACTTTCTATTTAAATTCAAATAGTTTACTTCAATTAACAATTGATGTTTGAATTCTCAATTGTTATTTTCAAATCGAAAAAATTAGTATTTCAATTCAGAGAATTATTAATTGATTATAAAAATCAACATTTTAATTTTGATTATTTTTTATTTGAATATGGAATTTTATATTTCAACTCTGAAAATTTTGCATTTAGATTTTAAGTAATCATTGGATTTGAACCTTGAAATTCCAATTCCGAGTAAATATTTTGGGTTCTCAAAATTATTACTTAAATTCTGAAAATTATTAATTTCAGTCTAAAGAAGGACATTTCAATTTTCAATATTGTTACTTGAATCTGAAAATTAAAATTTCAATTCTGAATTTTTTAATTTAAAATCAAAAAAGTTTATTTGATATAAATACTGATAAATGAATTTTAAATTAATATTTTGAAATCTAAAAATTATTATTTCAATTCAAAAAAATTTAATTGAGTCTAAACATCGACATTTTGATTTTGAATATTTTTATTTGAAAATGAAAATTGATATTTCATTTAAAAAAGTTATTAATTGAGTCTAAAAACGGACATTTCAATTTTGAATCTTGTCATTTGAATTTGAAAATATTCATTTGATTTCTGAAATTTGTTAGTTAAATTCAAAAAAATTATTTGATTTAAAAATTGATATTAGAATTCTGAATTACTATTTTGGAATCTTAAATTTGTATTTTAAGTCAGAAAATTATTGATTGAGTTTTAAGGGGGTTTTCTACTAGTGTTATCCATAATAAATCATTTTATACATAATTATAAATGATTATTTTTATCAACTATAAGCATGCTAAATAGTAATTATTAGAACATATATTTTTATATTATATAATTTATATTCTTACAGAAAAAAAAATAAAATTACTATAATCAATGTTACACTACTTTAAAATCATTGTAATTACTTCTCATAAGAACTAATTAGTATCTGCGTAATTATTTTCTAATTGAACATAATTATTCACAATCTGTAATTTATAACTTTAAATCTGAATTAAAAATTTGGAAAAATTGTAATGTAGTTAAATTAATTATTTAATTATTTTAATTTCAGGAATTATTGTATAATATTTTTACTTTATTTTTAAGTTCTATAATTAATCATCTATGTTAATATTTTTATGGTAATTTTATAGTAATTATGAAATTAATGTTATGTTTAGCAAATTATTACATTTGTAGCTAATAATTACTAATAGAATTACTTGACCTATAATTTATTTTAAAAAAAAAGTAATTATATAGTAATTAATATAATTATTATAATATATACATATTTAAAAATTCGTGTAAAAATTTACTTTCTAATAGCAATTGTTAGTTCATTATTTATAATTTTAAAATAAAATTTTAAAATAGTTAAGTTTTTAATAATAGTAATTAAGTTAGTTTTACATTAATTATATTATTTATAATTCAATCAGTTTTTTAATAGTAATAATTTTTTTGAAATATTTTAGTTATTTATTTAATTAATAACGAATATTTAATATTTGTAATATATATTTTATAGTTTAAATATATGTAAATTTAATCATTATTAATTAAATGATTATATAATTATCTAGTGAATCATGTACTTGAATTGTTTAAAAATGTAAAATCTGAAAAAAGTGGCATGAAAAAAGTTTTGGAGTTAAAATTTAGTTTGTGAAGAAGTTGCAATGTCAAAATTTATCCCATATTGTTTATTTTCCATTCCTATTTTGAACATTATATAAACAAAGGGTCTAGTCATCTAATTTCACATTAAAAAATTTGCGCAGGTGGGGTGAACCAATCACAAGGCTTAACCCGAAACAGAAAAAAAAATTATGCATAATTTTAAAGTACTTACCTCCCCAACCTATTTATTTACCTAATTAAGTAGGTACTTAATTTGACCTACCCACCTAAGTCAACCATGTACCTACCTACTTAATTTTTTACCTAAGTAGGTAGGTAAGTATGTAACATAGGTTTGAAGGCACTTATTTATGTACCTACCTAGGTATTTACCAACCTAATATTAATCATTTTTATTAAATCCATTTAAAAGTGCAACGTGGCATATTTACATTAGGCCACATGTCATAATATAAGATCATCCAAGCATTTGAATTAAACGTCTTATATAATTTCAAAATATAATAATATTTATATTTTAAATAATTAAATATTGGGACAAGTGGTAGTTCATCATTTGCCTTCAATTATGACCAAAATAGTTGCATTTTAGTTGCATGTGATAGTACGTATATAATGGAGTCAAAGGATGAACTTGTATTTGTTGATTTTTTTTTCATCCAATACCTTTTGTCATTTGCAACTAATATCGCATGCGACTTGTTCAAAACGACTAAGGAGATTTTAATCGCAAATGTCGATTACAACTAAAATTTAATCACAAAGACCAATTGAAAATACATGTTTTTCTTCAAGTGTTGGTTGAAGATGGTTGATATGTGTTCAATCTTATTGCAACCCAGAGAACAAATGCAATCAATACATGTGAATTCATTTATAAAATGAGATTGTATCTTGGAAGTGACAGGATGGTATGAGGAAAGAATGGCTATGCAAGCATTATTAAACAATGAACACCAAGTTTAAGTTAATGTTTTGTCTGTTGTGGGGTGCAATCACAATAAAAGGAGCTACTTGTAGCAAGATTTAAGTCTTTAATTTTCAAGGATTAAATTGCACATGTGGCCTTCTTGTATTGGTTAATAATGCATTTTTAAAAATAACTTTCAAGCTAGATAATGGCTAGATATCAAATTTAAGGCCAAATATGATCAAAAACATAATAAATAATTAATTTTCTTACATCATGCTCTACAATAAAATCAAATGTACAACTTTTCTTTTAGCCATGATGATAAATTATGAACTATTTTAATCATTAAACACATTTGAAACCATTTTAACCAATCATGTAAAAAGGTTTCAACACAAGCATGTAAAACTATTCTTGTATGATTGGACGCATGGCCCACTTCTTGTGAAGTATATTAGAGTTCATACAAATTTTGAAAGCATTTGGTGATGGTTTGAATAACAAAAGACACGTTCATATTTAATGGTTTTTTTAGGAATTTTCTTGGTGCAATTGGAAACTAAGTGGATGGTGATTGTTTCATGACATACAAAAGACTACACCACCTATCTTTTAATTAAAAACCCTAATTCAACATAAGGAGAGTAGTAGTATTGTTAGGTATTCAAGTGTTACATTTTATTGAGAATTTCAGTAGTAATAAAATTGGTTAATTTGACAGTAATTTTAATTGTTTTTGAAAATGTCAAAATTTTCAGAAATTATCAATTTGAAATGTCAAAATTTAAGAAAATTACAAGGGAGGGAATTTTTATTTAATTATTTTGCTTTTGTGGAAACCTAGGAGTTTCTTGCTTCAA
>Ga0209611_10013522_pt1 | contig 11179 bp, 16 predicted proteins | sample S1TSphgellanicum_3_FD_187693 | JGI IMG/M metagenome (GOLD analysis project Ga0209611, IMG submission 187693) | Host-associated microbial communities from peat moss isolated from Minnesota, USA - S1T2_Fc - Sphagnum magellanicum MG (SPAdes) (version 2) | ecosystem: Host-associated > Plants > Peat...
TTTTTTTTTTTTTTTTTTTTTTTTTTTGGTGGGGGGATTGAGTTTTTCTTTGATCAACGGAATGACATTGGAGTTTTGGAAATTGGCTGTCGGATTGGGGATTTGGAACATGATGATCTGATGATGTTGGTGTGGTGGTGGGTGCAGCAGCAGCATTTTTCATTTCGTGTTTGTAGAAAGAAAGTGAGTTTTAGGGGAGAAGAATGGGTGTGTCGTCGAAGCCGGCGCATTTCGTTTTCGTGCATGGAGGGGGTCATGGAGCATGGTGTTGGTACAAGACGGTGGATCTACTACGACGAGCGGGTCACAAAGCCACGGCTGTGGATCTCATCAGCTGTGGAAGAGATTACACCGATCCCAATCATGTGGAATCCTTCTTAGATTACAATGAACCTCTCATGGAGCTTCTCGGCAACCTTCCTGACAACGACAAGGTAGACTCTCTCTCTCTCTCTCTCTCTCTCTCTCTCAACCCATCTTCTTCTTCCTTCTTTCTTCTTCACCACCATCACCTCCTCCAATTCCCTCCTTACCGTCCTTTCCTCTTTTCAGGAAGAATGGGTAAATCCCATTTCTGACAGTGATTGTGGGATGATGATTTTTTTGCACACCCATTGCTCCAGATTTTTTTGTTCAGGAATTGTGCTCTCAAGAAATCTGTGATGACAATGTAGATCAGAATCACAAGAAATCCAAGTTCATGTCAGCAGATTGTAGTTAGGGTTTTGGATCGAGTCCGGAATGCCACCATTCTTCATTGCATTCACAGGATTGTCCAGTTTGTGTGTCAAATGTAGTAGGAAGGATTCCAGATTGATTCTGGGATGGCCCACCACCCATTCCCTCATAGCATTCAAAGCACTGGATTGACTGATTCATTCTGTGAATATGTATGTTGCAGATCATCTTGGTTGGGCATGATTTGGGAGGCCTCAGTGTGACATATGCAATGGAACATTTCCATGATAAGATTTCAGCTGCCGTCTTCTTGGCTGCTATGATGCTGCCCAGTGGTTACCCACTTACTTTTGATGTGAGATTTCTTCCTCCCATTTCTCCTGTCTTCCCTCTTGAGCTCAAAAGCAGCTGTGTCTATCGGGTTTCACATGGTGGTTCACACAATTGGTTCATATATTTGACTAATGGAACACACACTTTGTATGAAACTTGACAAAGTGTACAAACTGGAAATGTATTTGTAGAACTTTCAGATCTGCACTCAGTTAGAAAGTCCTGTAACTTCCTCTGGAATTTCGTGTGTTGTGAGGTCACAAACGCACTGGAAAACTTTACAAAACATCAAAAGCATTCATTCATTCTTGGCCTTAATTTTTTTTCCTACTTTGTGTGGGTTGCTGCAGCTGTATGAATTAGACCCGACAGTGGGTCAGCACATTGAGTACACATTTGGGGATGGTGTTCAGAACATCCCAACCTCTCTCTATGTTATGGAAAAGGTTCAAGCTGAGGTGTTCTATCACTTGAGCCCATCAGAGGTAAACAAACATCTGAGCTGCTAAATGCACTCTCTCAATTGAAGATTTTCTGGATTGGGTTTTGATTCTTTCAGGAAGCTATCTATCATCCAGCTCTCACAACTGCTTTAAAAACCAATGTTTGTGAAGTCACACGTGATCAACCCACAAGGTACAAACCTTGATAGCTACACACACTAGCCATGGAAAAATCTGTGTGAATTTGCACATCCAGGCTCCTGATCTAAACATATTTCAGATATACCATGTGCTTCTGGTTTGGATTTTGCTCAAATCTCACAATTCTGATCATTTTTCAAATTGCAATAAATTGACAGGATGTCGTGTTAGCTTCATTGTTGTCGAAGCCGATTCCACTGCGTATACTGGATGGCTCGACCATTGAATTCACACCAGAGAAGCATGGCAAGATTCCAAGAGTTTACATCAAGACATTGCACGACCATGTTCTTGGACCACCAGAGGCACAAGAAGAAGCTTTCTTATGTGACCCTGACAACGAACCCACTGAAGTCCGAGAAATCAACTCTGACCACAGTGCCTTCTTTTCGGCAACCAAAGAGCTTCACCAACACCTTGTAGAAATTGCAGCAAAGTACACTTGAATCATCACAACAGCGCTCATTTTGCAAATGAGCACAATTGTGTGTAACACAGTAAAAATTACCAAAAGGTCACCCCACTAGTTAGTTAGATTTAGGAGGCATAAACATTTTACATTCAACATCAGAACCGGTACTCAAAACTAATTTTAAAAAGATAAGTTAGCTGCATAATATGCATGATTTGATTGACGGGTCTTGCAAGCAAGCGAGCAAGCAAACACCGGAGAAGCTTTTGTCATATGCAAAAGAGACTGTAGGTTGGATGCAAAGCCCTCATACCTAGAGCTCATCATACACAGGCCCTCATGCGGATGCATGACAGGACTAGTGATGGGATTTTATGATGCTGATGGACTTCAGAGTCCTCATTGGTGATGGGTTTTCCGGTCTTCTTTGGTGATAGCAATGTCAGTTAAGTAATCTGGTGATTGATCACCACTACATTTGATAAATAAGGCAATGGGAATTGTGCCTAAGATACCATTTTGTTCACATTTCCCATTTCAGTCTGTCTAAAGCTCCATCTCAACCAACCCTGAGTTCATCAGGTGGAGAGGTGAGTACCTGAGGCATGAGTAAATAAATTCCATGCAGCAATTTTAGATGTTTTACAAAACCTAAAAGATAGCAGTAGTCCACACAGTTGCTATCAAGTTTATGCCTCCAGAATCCAAGATGGATTAGCACAACCTAGTAAAGCATGAAATGATGCTTCTCTGAAGTACAGCTTTCTGTACTAACATATTGTCCTTCAAAACATAAGAATCTGCAAACAACAAAACAAAACTTAAAAGAAACAGAGAATCAGATATAATAAAAATGTTCAAAACTCCAAATCTGCAAATCCAAATCTGCACCAGAATCATTTCCGCAGTTGATTGAAAACAGAATTCAACGAGTATGGAATTGAAAACAGAATCAGAAAGTTATAAAACAACAAACATATGTTTATCAAAATCACAAAGTATTTCCTTAGTTCCTTACTCTAAGCTCTAGTCTGAGCTCCCTCTTCTATCTCCAAAATTTCTGAACAGCATATGATCATGTGCAGGTCTTTGTGTCTGTTTTAGATTTGAATTTTCAGTTTCACATCAGCCATGTACAGCAAGAGCATTCTCTCATCATTCATGCCATTTGTCTGCTGATACCAGTTTCCTGGAATGATCATTCCTGGAATTGGTATTCTTGAGATCTTACATACCCATGATCTGAACAGGTGTCAGATAGCCTTGTAAATACATACAAGTGCCCTGCACATAGAAATAGCATCAAATTGTGCCAAGGACAGGTCACCTGTTGAGCGCTAGAATTTGTGACAGTCAACTGTGGCAGTGCTAGCATTCCTTCAGAACTCATAAACATCAACTCAACAGACTATATTACATCCACCCACAGACAATGTTAGGTAACAGGAAAAATGTTGTATCGATATAGACATTTTGAAAACAAACCTTGGCTTCATCAACTTGAGACCCTAAGTGTCAATTGAGTCTGCAAAACTTAGACCAAACAATTTTTTAATAACATCCTAAGTTTCTGTTGCATTTGCAGAAGCAACATGAAGAAGAGTCTTAAAGGTCAATTTATACAAAACAGAAAATCTTCTTTTGCTGGACAACCTTCTGGTTCAATCTAAAAGAGTGAACCTCTCCAGATTTCCAATTCAGCTCAGCATTTGAGCTGCAAAGAACTCTTTGCAGCTACAAAGCCTTGAGAACCAGGGCTAACTGCAGATTAATCCAAATTTGGAGGAATCTGAACTATTGGAATCCTGAGGAGGCATAGAAATCATATTAATACCCTATTATCAGATGACAATTGCCTCTGAAAAAATAAGTCTACTGGTGAAAAATCAAGAGGTGAAAGTTGGTATCTGCTCATTCTCAGCCCCAGATGACTGAAATAGTCGGCTGGGCAGCAACCGTCTATAAGGATCCCTGTCCCTCTTTTCCTGTTAGCAACAAAAAAGGACACTGCAGAATATCAGCCACCTTCAGGAATACGAAACATAATGTCAAAGGCTAATGTTTAGGAACCTTCATCAGAAAATCAATATTTGCATAGAGATGGATTGGATATTACCTCCAGCTAGCTGAACATGGAAAAAAATAAAATCACATGAATTTCACAGAGTGAATAGATGTTGAATAAGTACCCTTAAGTAATCTAGACCTCTTGCCACCTCACTCTTCACATGTTCATACAAAATGGCTGATTTTTCCCTATCTTGTAACTCCTCCCTCCTCCCTGCACAATTTGATTGACAGTCACCAAAGCAGCCATGTCAAACTGCTCCTCTAGATGAGATCTTTCCTAACTGTAAGGAACTTTTCCAGTGGAAAGAGATGGTCAGATTATTGCAAGCCCTTGCAAGCCCAAGCAACAGATACTGTTAAATCAGAGATATTGCACAGCAGAATCAAGTGAGATACCACAAGAAGTTCTAAAGGGTCTTGACAAGAACCCACCAGCTGTATAAATGGGTTTGCCAAACAAAATGTAAAGTCGTCCTGGGTTCAGCTTTGGGAAAAGAAATGGAAAATGAATAGGCTGGTCAGCAACCTCTCCCTGTGCTTCAGTCCTGTGATATGAAACAACCCACTCTAGCAATTCAGGAAGAAACATATATATGAAGTAGCAGATACTGACATATAACAGTAAGCTGCATCACATCATGTTCCTCCTTAAAGAGCACATTTTAAGCTTACAACCACAACTGCTGCCAAAGGGACAGATGAATACCGGATTTGAGGTAGAGTAAGCAGCAACCGCTCACCAAATGGAATTCTCCTTAGATCATCCAAATCGAGTACAACCTACAGCCAGCAAATTCAAGTCAAGAGTTTCAACTGACAGGTATGGTCACATGGAGGACTTCACTACATCCATTTCCAGAACCACTACAGTTCCAAGTAGCTCCCAACTGTTATGCAGCAGAATGGAACTGCCACATTCAATATGATCCAAGAGCCAGGATAAGAAAGCATACATCAAGAACCTCATCTTCTCCAAAACTTGAGATAGGAATAATGGTGCAGCCGAACCGCGCAGCCATTCTCACAAACTCTGACTGCTCAGGCCAAAAGAGCTTGTGTGTTTCCCCCTTCAACATCCAAGAAGACAACATCACTTAGATGCCTGTTACCTCTTCTTGAAAACCATACATCACAATCTCAGTATAAGCTTGAATCCATTGTCCACTGCACTGGATGGACCATATTTCAAAGCAGCATTGTCACTACTTTTGACCCTAATCCGTAAACCTGCTCAATACTGTAAGCTTGCACAACACGATACCTTACGGTGGAGAGCCTCACGTGCACCCCCTGGATAGAGCAATGTTGAATAGCCATTTTTCATGAGTTTAAACATGACTTTTCCAGAGACTGGCACTGCTCCGAATGTGCGATACAAATCTGTCATTGAAAGTTCCTGAGCCAACAGTTACAGCTTGATTGAGTAGAGCTAATCAATTCCTTGTTCACATAGGGATGTGACATATTGAGTGCAAATCACCAAGTAGATATTCTTCTATATAGCTCACCAATTGCACTCTCTTCCACGCTTTTATCACTTCCTTGTTCATAGTGGAAATTTTTATACCTTTCCTACTTTCTTAGACTCCATTGAAGATGCCTAAAACTAGTCAGAAGTTCAGACATTGGAGCTATGATAGTGCCAATAGTGGAGAGTAAACTTACCTGTAATTCTTCCTCCATGTCTGTCTTAAACAAAAAAGGATGGGCAAGCCCCCGAACTAGTAAATTTCTCTGCTTGAGAAGCTCTCCAACTACTAGGCTGAGCTCCACACCAAAGTATAAATGGTTCCCAACAAAGAGCACTGGCCGATCTGTGGGGATATTTGACAGACCTTGTTCCACTTCCCCATCATCTGATGTTGAGAAGAACACTGGGCTAAGGAGCTGCCGTATATACCTGCAATCACATATCACCATTACATATGTTGAAAAAAGCACCAAGCTAAGAAGCTGCCATGCAGATAACATAGACTGTGAAAAGTGCTTGACAAATAAAGTAAATAAACAGAGGAAGTGGAAGTCTCAGACATTAACGAATTATATGATGCTGAATACTCGTCTCTGGTAAGCATGACATAGTCATTTACAGGATCCCAAGTCTTCCCACGACGGTAACAACCAGTGGCCTTGATCACTGACCCTAAGTTGAGATCACCTTCCTGCATGCCCAGGAGACATCAAAGTTCTCAAGACAACATCCAACAGACAGCAGGATGAGGTCCAACGCTAGAATGCCCTGTCACCTATATTCCAGGACTAGTGGTGCATGATTCAACATCATTAACTACTAGGCCCAGGTGGTTACAACATAGATTATAGAATCAAGATTCACGGCACTAAACCTGCCAAATCTTTCCTGTGAAAGGGAAATTCAACTGCATAAAAAGTTCCCCAGGTAATATACGAATGCACTGACCAGCAAAAGGGTGTGACCACTCTCCTTGAAGTAGCGAACTCGACATCCAGGTATAGCTTTCTTCAATCTTTTTGCCTCCTCTGCACTTGGCAACATCTGATCCTTGCCGCTGCACACAATGTTCACAACTTCAAGCTGTTGAAAATGAACTTGTATTCAAGACATCTGTTAGCGTAAGATAATGAGCTCAACAGGAACAGCTACATAGAAGTACATCAAGGTAGATCTGTCCATCTGCTCTTTCAAATATCATCCTGTTCAATTGGCTGCAAGTTAGGGAGGCAAGCTGAAGGTTGCAGGACAAGGGATATCAGGTACAATTCACACTGAATAATAGTTAAATTTATGATGAGACAAACCTGGCAAGCACCAGCACTTCAGCTCTGACAGCATGTAACCTGGAGTTGGTGTAAAGGGCTGCTGAGTGCAACATCTTCAATTTCCACAGCAAGGCCTCCTTGGGCACCACATCAACCAATGTCTGCATGATGAAGGTCCTATCAGTACACCCCAACAACTCTAACTTCTTTAGGTGACTCACTATCCAAGCCTCCTACATATGTCACAGCTGAACAGACTTCCCCTTTCAATACTATGGGCAGATTTCCTGTTTCCACCATCAACCATGTTATGCAAAGTTGGTGTGAGCAACTACAAATGAAGAATGAATAACCTGCAAACCTATTAAAAGGCAGAGAAGAGAATAGGCAGGATGGAGAAGAAAAAGACCGGTAGAGTTGGTAGGAGGGAGAGAAGAGATTCTCGCATCTGCAATGCTCTTTCTGGAGGTAAGGCATCTTTTTGTACTCTTGCTGCAGCCATGCGCAACGGATCGCCTGCATACAGAGATTTTGCACCATTAAATGCTCCCGAGCAAAGCAAACTCTTGGGGAAACAAACTCCGAAGTCCAAAACTGGTCTATTGCCAAAGTCTCTCTCCAAGCAGACAGCAGAATGCTAGCAAGAGACACTAGCAAAGCTCAGGTTTCAAGGCCTTCAAAAAGGTACCCATTATGAAGCTAAGAAGATATGGAACAACAGTGAACACCTCAGATGGTGCTGCTTGCAGCAAGGGAAACAAGGGCTGGAGCTGTGATCTATCAAACGATGTTGCTGAATCCCTCCCAAAAGACCACATCACACTCAATTAACACCAGCACAATCATTCTGCCTCTCCAGCCTCCCAATTAACTGTTAGAGAAACTTGATTTCACAATAATGTCTATGGGTTGAGCCTCATAAATCATTATAGCAGTCAAGACATGATTTGCATGTCATGTTTGTACAACTTTACCTATCCCAGGGCTGAGAATAAACCAATACATACACCATTAGTCCAACAGAAGCCAACTAGGAAAGTTGTCCCCTTCACCAGAGTTTTACTAAACATGATCTTTAAAAGTCAGATGGAGAATGGGGAAATGAACCATTACTGACCAGGGTTGGCAAGAATCAAAACCAGGTCTAGGGTAGGATTCCGTGCTGCAACAGAAAGGGCTAGAGCACCCCCAAAGGAGTCTCCAACAAGATAGATAGGTCCTGTTGGTCGTTGCTTCATTTCCATTAGCACAGAGTCTTCAACCAATTTCAACAAGCCTGCAAAAGTGTGACACCTGTAGTTTCAGAAAGCAGGCAATCTGAACAGACAAAGGACTTTTCCAGCACATAGACCCCATTTGAAAATATTGCAAACAGTGAAGCCAACTTCAATTGATTGTGTAACCAACTCAATTTTTTCTAGCAAAGCCCACTTCATTTGCTTGACAAATCCCAGCTTGGAGTGACGCAAACTGAAGCACAGAATGATTGTTCTTCGTGTTGTCAAAGATTCATAATTGAGTCCAAGCAGCTGAGAATTATAGCCCACCTTCAAATGGTGTTCTGTCATGCACAGGGATGTGCAAGCACCGTACCTCAAACATCCTGTTCTTGCACCAGTAAGACCAAAACCTATTTTAGAGCTCTTCAAATGACTGCTGCTAATAACCCATCAATAGATCTGTTGAATTGCTTGGGATCAATACATGACAAAATGATTCATGATTTTCATTTCTGTGTCCATAACATCATGATTGTTCACATGAAGAGGAGAGAGCTCACCGCCTAAGTGACTCATGATGTAAAACAAGTCCTAAACCAGTGCCATCCATGCCTGAACCACCAACCCAACAGTCCAGCTACCCCCAATTTATCATACAAGCATTCCAGAGCCATTGTTCAAGGCTGGATGATCATCAGGAACCTCTATGCCTCATCAGACATTAAGGATAATCCTTTAAGCGTCAAAACCTATAAACTGACAAAACCCAACCGCACCAAACACCCAAAGATTCCAACAAGAAAAACAAAAGGAGCTCCCAGATTACTGCTTGCACAAGACATGGGGCTGTGGATTGGACTCGGGAAATACTATCAAATTCTCAAATGTCATGACATTCCATAACCTGCAAATCCTCATAAAGAAACCAATTGTGAAAACTCCTGTGACCTACTACTACATATATCAATTCCAACTCCATCCCATGTCTGAAGCCCAATTGTGTACCCTTTGATCACCAGTTGTTGCACAGCATGGCACAGCATAAAATACATTAGCCAGCAGAAACTATTTTCAGTCGCCATTTGACTGATTTCCTTTTGGAATTGGAACTAGCAGCAAGAAAAAAAAAAAGCCACAAAACCCTAGGGTACTGAGCACTAGGTATGATGCACATTACCTGGAAGAAAGAGGAGGAGCGGGGCATCATCAGTAAGCGGAGAACAGAAAACAGGACAAAACCAGCGAGGAGGCCCTCCATCATTCCCCAAGAAAAACGGCACCTGAATTCCACAAACCCTAAAGACGGACACATCAACCCCTGAGAATCCAGTTTCCCAAAACTGAAGACAATTCTCTCATTATCATCACACAGAGGAATTGGAGCTTCCCTACACACGGCCACAAAAGAACACACAGATACACACACACACACGAACGAACAAAACAGGTACCTGGTCCATGTAATCGTGAACACTAACAACATCAGAGGTGATAGTATCCTTTGCAAAGCTCTCCACATTCATCAGTCCCGGAAGCCTATTGTCCTCGTTCCGCTCCAACGTAGTAGACAAGGCTCCATTCCTGTTCTCTCTCTCTTCTTCCTCCTTCTTCTTCTTCTTTATCTCATTCTTCTCATTCTCCACCAGCTTCCCGGTAGCAGTAATAGTAGTACTAGTGCTCGCCGATGATGATGATGACGATGATGATGTCCTCCTGTCCACAGCAAGAGCTCTACTGGGCGCCCGCCTGCACACATACGAGAACCTTGATGATGATGATGATCGTTCAAAGCTTCTCGTAATTCTCTCGTGCTGAGACGGAGGAGGTAACAAGAGCCCCAGTGTTATTGCGGCGCGAAGCGCCATGGCCCCCTCTGTCCGACAAACAAGAAGCGTTCCGGAAAACTGCAAAGACAAAGACAGAAGCTCCTCAACAAGCCAAAAAATAAACACTGCGCGCGAGAGCGAGCGAAGAGAGAGAGAACGAAAGAAAGAGAGAGAGACGAACACTGTCCTTGCGCGCACTGGATGAGATTCGAACCCGGGTGGATTTTGTGTGCATTTCATTTTTTCTCAGTTTTTTTTCCAAGCAATTTTGTACAGAATAATATTCCTCGTTTTTTTATAAATTTTTAAGTTGCAAATTTTGTGAAATGTGTTATTTATAGACTGGAATCTGCACTTTTTAGGTCTCTCTGGAAAAAAAATTCAACGACCTATTGTAGCGGATTTGGGGGAAAAGTAGATTACTTTTAATAATGTTGTTGTTGTTTTTTTAATTTCTTTAAATAAAATTTTAAAGTTGTTTATTTTCATGTGTATTTTTTAGCTTGTTTAGACAAAGGAGGTATGTGGTGTTCGTCTTCCAACCATATACATTTGAAGGAAAAAACACACTAATTTTATCATCCAACTATAAAGCATTTGAACCAAAACTACAAGAATTTTATCAACCAACCATATGCAGCAATTCAACCAAAAATTTATGAATTTTCATCAATCCAACCATATGCAGCATTTCAACCAAAAGTGTATGAATTTCATCATCCAACCATATGCAGCATTCCAACCAAAAGTGTATGAATTTCATCATCCAACCATATGCAGCATTCCAACCAAAAGTGTATGAATTTCATCATCCAACCATATGCAGCATCACTACTAGAAATTTTGTTTTTTGCAACTTGTCTTATGCAACTAAAAAATGTGGCATGCAACTACACATGTTGCATGCAACTCCAAAATAGTTACATGTGAAATTTTTTAGTTGCATAAGACAAGTTGCAAAAGACAAAAATTTTAGTAATGCATTTCAACCAAAAATGTATGAATTTCAACATCCAATCATATGCAACATTTCAACCAAAAATGTATGAATTTCAACATCCAATCATATGCAACATTTCAACCAAAAATGTATGAATTTCATCATCCAACCATACATATGTATTTCAACCAAAAGCATAGAAATCTCATCTTCCATCCATGCAAATTTCGAGCAAAAACACTACAAGAATGTCATCATGAGTTATTCCATCATGAATTCACCAAGAGCATATGTATGTATATTTCACCATGGATGTT
>Ga0209611_10013523_pt1 | contig 11179 bp, 6 predicted proteins | sample S1TSphgellanicum_3_FD_187693 | JGI IMG/M metagenome (GOLD analysis project Ga0209611, IMG submission 187693) | Host-associated microbial communities from peat moss isolated from Minnesota, USA - S1T2_Fc - Sphagnum magellanicum MG (SPAdes) (version 2) | ecosystem: Host-associated > Plants > Peat...
AACGAGAACGTAACGTGAAGCAGCCATAAGAAGAAGATGCTGGTTAGGCTACCACCCAAAGAAAAAATTAATTTAGGGGGTGTGGATTTTGAAATCGGTTACAACAGATTCCTTCCTTGCTTCCTTCCTTTTGTTGCTCTTGCTCTTGCCTCGATCCAAAAGCTTTTTGTTCTGATTTTGTGTTGGGATTTCCCACAAAAGGGATCAGTGTGACCTTGTCGTCGAAGTGGACTTCTCCAACAAAAAGCTTTGGATTTTTTTGCTTTTACAAAGTTTCAGTCTAGCCTAACAAAGACAACTCCCAAGATAAGTTCCTCAGTTTTGTTGCTTTCCCACAAATTTAGCTTTGGATTTTTTTAGGCTTTCACAATTTCACTCAAGCAACAAGCACTTGGAACATAATTGAAAATTTGTTTGTTTGTTGCATTCCTCTTTGATCCCTCTGGTGACAAGCTTATTTTTGTGTTTCCTTGATTACGTTGATGGCTCTTTTATCTACTACTCGGGCACTTGGTCTTGACTAGGTAGGTAGGTAGATACATGCCCATCATTTGGTCATGACTAAGTAGGTAGGTAGATACATGCCCATCATTTGGTCTTGACTAGGTAGGTAGGTAAATACATGCCGATCATTTGGTCTTGACTAAGTAGGTAGGTAGATACATGCCAATGGTTAGTAGTTAGTACATCACTAAATTACGGATTCAGTTATCTGCTCAGGCACTTGGTGGTTACTAGGTATGTGGATGGGATACATGTGGATGGTTAGTACATATGTACATCAAGGGTCAGCTTCCACATTGACAACGAGATGAATAATTTTTATTTTTATTTCAAAAAATTAATTCATTTATTGAATTTTGAAATTTATTTTCTTCATGATCTACTATGATATTGTTATTCGAGCTGGAGTGAAATTATTCAGATTGTAGCCTGCAATATAATTATGATGGTTTTTCACACCTTTAGCTTCCTATTTTCATTAAATTCATTCCACTATTTTAAGGATTATTTAATGACAAAACCGACCGTATGGTATAGTAGCTAAACTGATGTGGTTATCTATCTCGTGAGGCACTAGGTGGATACTCGGTAGATAGATAGATTAACTTGTGGATGGATGGTTACTAGTCAGTAAGTACACAGTTAACAACTGTGGTTATCTGCTGAGGCACTTGGTTGGGTTCTAGGTAGGTAGATAGATATATGTGGATGGGTTAGTAGTTAGTACATAGCTAACCATTGTGTTAACCATTGTAGTGGCTACAAGTGGATGATTAGTCTATAGTTAATTAGTGTGATTAGCTATGGGATAGGAATTATTAAAAAAAATTAGTGCTTTCCTTCCCTACCCCCATCCTGCAATGGTGTTCTGGTGGGTGCTGGTTCACTCTGACCAGACAGAAAGTACTTGACATCTGTGTAGGATCTGAGATAAATTTTTGGCTTCAAGTGGGAATAGTTGGAGACATTCCGAAGTAGTAGTAGTGGTAGTAGTACCTTTACTACCTTGGCCACTTTGACAGATGCATGTTGAATAATTAATTAAGTTTGAAATTCAATATTTTCCTTCACAAAAAAAATTCTTTGAAGGGAAAAAAAACTTCACAAAATATTCAACATTATATATATATATATATATATATATATAATTAATTAATTAATTAATGTTGAAGCTGCCAAGGTACTATGGTATTTGTACTTTTTAAGCTTTTTTCCTGTTTTGGGTTTCCCTAAGTTTAATGAGATGTAACATTGGTTTAACATTCCGTCTTGGTGGAGTGGTCTGCAAGCTAACCCCAACTAATGAATGAATGAAGAGAAGAAATAAATGTGAAGTTAGAACAAAGTTCTTCAGGAGCTGGCATTACTGTGGGCAATGACCACTTTTGGCCATCTTGCATCCTAATTTCCAGTGCTGCAATCAATATTCCACATTTCAAAAACTATACTTTAGGTTAGTAAATTTCAGAACTGTGTCTTGAAATGAAATTCACAACATAATAGTTTGTCAGCCTCATCTTTTATCTTTGAGAAGGAAAAAAAATTCAAAGAACTTAAAAATTTTATTACATGGATTTCACATACTTACTGTCTGAAACATCATCATGCTCTAAAGACAATGCAGTTTATATTACAATTTATCTCTACTTATCAAACACAGCTTGAATTGCATCATAATACAAACAATCTATGGCTCACAAAACTGACCGCATGTGATTCAACAATTTGTTTGAACATTAAGATCGATGTGAAGATCAGTTCTGAACACATTAGGAAAAAACTTATTGCTTTTTGGACAGATTCTAAGGAAACTCACTTAGCATTCAAATTGGCCTCCCCATGGTCACATGGTTCCATCATCTCATGATTTTCTTCAAGAAGAACCGACCATATCCATTAAATGATGAACAGCTTGATACACTAAATTTTCAGCAGCTCCCATGGCCATGGCAGGGCTAGGGATCATCGCCTGCTAGTTTGTTACTGTCGCGTTGCAGTAAAGTTGATCTCGGTCGATTGATGGTGGGATTTGGTTACAGCCCACTTGCCACAACAAAAGAAAGATGAACACTACACCCCTAGAAGAGTCTGGATTGTCATGATTGACTGAAAGCCACTTGTATCGAGCACAAGGAAGGCAAGCAAGGAACAAGTCGGTCGTAACTCATAACACATGTTTGTTGCATGATGTCATGGTCGGTCATCCATCTAGATAGTGTTAAAGTTTGATGTTCCCATGGGTCAAAAGAGGTTAATAGGATCCAACGGGATTATTTTATAAAAAGAATGTGAGTTATTTTATATTTTTTTAATAAATTAAATATGTAAATTTTGTCAGCTTTTGCATTTCATCTTTTAAATTTATCATAATTTTGAATCATATCAAAATATGTTAATTATTTTAAGTTTTAGTTTTTTATATCCATATGTTATGACGTTGTTTTATATGTCATGTACATTACACGCATTTACATGTGGTAATATTTTTTTGAAAATTTGAGATTTTGAAATATATATTGAATTTTTAAAATTTCAAAATTTTTAATTCTAAATGTTTTTTTTAGTGTGAGTAATATAGGTTACTATCATTTAAATTATTTTATCATCCAATATTTATTATTATTATTATTATTTTACTATAATCTTTTGCAAATTGACTACTTTTGATGTGACTATTCAAATTTAAAAGTCCTTTACTAAAATCAGAACCCAAAATTAAATTTAATAATTTTTTTTAGTCATTTAACATAACTTGGAATGAATTACATAAATTTAAAATGTCAAAACAAAGACATATCTACCATAGTTTGAAAATTTCAAAGATTCCCAACACCCTTTTTGGCTCCTATTAATAAATTATGACTTCCATGGGATCTACTACCATGCTTGCTTGCCAAGTTAGGCAATTTCTTATATTTATTAAATAATGAAAATTTTATTATGCAAACAAACTTGGAATCTATTTATAATGGAAAGTTGTTTGTTTCTCACATTAAGATTTCCCAAACGATGGCACCTCTTGCCACACAGTTGGTACCAATGGAAAGCCCTTGATAAGTATGAGTGCACCAAGTTGGTTTCATAATGTTTCAACCTACAATGAAACTATTGAATATTGAAAAAATTCATCAAATTTTTATTTAAATTGAAACTAAAAATTATAGAAGAATTTGGGCACATTCCTATAATACTTAAAAGCCCTTAGTGAATAGGATTTAATGAAGGTGTTTGAAATTTTTGAGACATAAGATGTAAGAGATATTGAATTTTGAATAGTGTTTTATCATTATTAATTTAATTTAATTACAAAAAGTGGTTTTGGAAAGAAAAATGAATTTGGTAACTAGTTCACACTCGGGCTAATGGCATGAACTACATTAATGTTAGTGAAATCACACATTTAAGTTGATTTTTAAAAAATTAGTTTAATCAATCGAAGATGGTGGAATCAACACATGGGATTTTGACTTTTAAAGTGGACAAATACTTAAGCTTTGACATCAATGTTATGAGGTTTTTAAAAACAACTTATAAACATTGGCAATTTCAAGTATGGAGTTGGTCCTCTTATTTTTAATAAATTTGAAAAGTTGTCCCCACATGGCATTGTTTTTTGTAAAGGTATAATGTGTTAGGATTTTAACTATCAACGTAGATTATTTATGCATTGTTCCTACTTTGAAATAATTGTAAATTATTAGGGTCTTTTGCAAATTCTTTGAAAAATTAGACAAATTTGAAGCATATTTTCAAAAATTACACACATTAGATCATTTTTTTTTTCAAATTTGTGAGGTCAATGGGTTGGCAACCATCCGTAAATGGTTTTTGCCAAATTTGGCTACAAACCAACAATATGTTAACAAACTTGTTATGCTTTAGTGACAAGCTAGCAACTAATGTCTAAATATGGCCATTTGAAGAAAAAAAATGTTGAAAGATGATGAATTTGTGTAATTTTTTCCCAAAAAATCCTTTGGGCTCTAAACGTGCCCATTTTTATAGTTGCCAAGTGACAAAATTTTGCTACCAAAAACAACATTGCTCTAGATGAATAATTAATAATTAATTAAAAAAATTCTTTTGATGTAATTTAGACCTAATTTTGGTAGACATGTATGATATTATAGTTACATTGAGGTTTTTTTTAAATGAAAAAATCATTCAAAAAAATATTAATTTCACAACTAACCAAAGGAATTTGCACAATCCATGGCCATCAAGAAATTGCAATCAATAACATAATGTGATATGGATAAAAAAAACATTTAGGTCAAAAGTTGATGTTGGTGTGATAGAGATCTCATTTATTACATTGTAAATATGCATCCTTTTCAAAGGTGAGTTAGAGTATAAGCTTATTGGATTGAAGACACACCAAGGTTGATGTTGAGGAAGATCGCATGTGTGTGTCCAGGTAAACATGAAAATGTACACCAAGATAGATGGATGATGGGGGATTTATAAATTCAAAAAAAGAAGTCTTGAATTTCAAAATCAAGTTGCAATGAACTTGGTGGAAGCTAGAAACATCCTCTAAAAGTCCCGGAAAACACCACCCAACATAAGAAACCAATACTAATGTCTTTTCCATTCTTGTTCATTTTAGCATTCTCACCACCATCCTAGATAGAACTAAAGATATGATTTTTATAAAACCTAAACATATTACATAAATAAACAAAGATGCATTAATTTCTTTACTTATTTAATTTTTGGGGACATGCATCATGCACTAGAATGTTAGGATGGGTATCCAATGACATCCCTTGTTATTATGCATGACATTTTTAAGGTAATTTGGGAGAGAGTGCATAACACATTGCATATCCAAAATCAGAGGATCTAAAAGCATGACAAAAATCTATTGTTAAAATTATGAACAAGTCAATCAATTGGTTGTGTTGAAAAAGGGAAATAACCATCCCCATGAATTCCAAATTTGCACAACCTTTGGATAATGTTAAGCAACCACTTAATTCAGAAGATTGTTTGATTTTATGTTCCTTATTTTTAGTATCATAAGATGACCCCCAAGGATTAAATTGTCTTGAACTCCTATGATGAGGAATGTTTAATGGCCTTAGGTTTTATGATATTGGTGTCACCCCAAAAGGGATGGCGTATAGAAACTTCCAAACACAATAACACAAGAAACATTCTTCACAAATACAAATCTTGATTGGTTTAAATTGCAACATCTTGGCCCTATGCATTAATCTTGATACACCTTTTTAATCTCGCATTTTATTGCATCTAATCAAGTGCAACATTTTGAACAAAATTTGATCCTTGCTCCAAAATTGTGAGAATGCATGAAAATATGGGCAAATAATAAATAAAATGCCATGTTAAAACATCAAGGAATTGTATTATAGTTGCAATTTATTTGCAAATGGGACATCTATATGGTGTAATGTACTCATTATACATACAAATGTAGTCAATCATGTTTGACTCTTTGGAAAAGTTGTACTTTAGTTATGTGACAATTACATTACAATTGATGTAAATGTAACACCTAATCAACAATTACATTGCAACTAGTGAATAGTGTCGACACATACAATCATGTCACATGTATGCATTTCCACCACCCATTAGATATGACATTTGCAACTTACTGTTAACTATGATTGCCATTAATACAATTAGTTGTGCCATTATGTGCCACATTAGAAATATTACTTTCCATTATTTTGTGATTATTGTTCAACTATTAATAAGTTAATAGTTAAACAAATTCATATTTAATCCTGAATATTTAGTTAAAATTTTAATAACTAACTAACTATTACATATTAATTAATATTTAATAGTTAATATGAATTTATTAATCTAATTTAAATAATTGATTATTTGATAAATAGGTAACTGACCTATTTAAATTATATTTATTAATTCAAATGATTATTTTAGATAATTAATTCACATATATAATTATCGATTAATTAATTGTAAAATAATAAAATTTACAAAATTAAAAATAAACACAAAGAATGTGGAAAAACCTTCTTTTAATTACAACCCAATTTGCAACTAATGTGCAATTAAAAGATTTAACCCATAAGTTTTTTTTCAATCTCATTTCACAAATTATGCAAAAAAATGTGGATTTTGTGCTCACATTAAAATACATGTGTCAATTTGGGATGAGCTCAAAAAAATTTAACCCTAAAATAAATTAATAATAATAATATAATAATAATATTTACATGGCTACTTTTTAGTTCACCTACCCTTCTACCTTCCTACCTACTTGTCTACTTAGCTAAGTAAATAATTAGTCCTAAATTTTTACCTACCTACCTCAGTAGGTAAATAGGTATGTAATGTGTACAGGTTAGTATGTTATAACCTAGGTATGTAGGTATGTCTTACCTACCTAGTTTTACCTACCTACCTACCTATGCACATGTATTGACTTACTTAGCTACTTAAATAGATTTTTATTTTTATTTTTTTCAAATTTTAATTAATATGCTACATAACAACTTTCAATTGTGCCATGTGTCACAATCTAAAACCATATAAATGAACAATCTTAATGGATGGCAAAGATCAATGTTTTTAAAAAAAAATTAAAAAATCATCCAAAAATCTCCATAATGCCATGTGTTAAATTTCGATGGATTAATGAAAATTCATATTAGCATGATGTTACCATGGTAGTTGCATTAGAGTTACACAATGGTAGTTCTTACATAGTTGTAATTGAATTACACAAATTTCATGCGCATACGATTTCACATACTATGAATTACATCCATTGCAACTCATGCAACTTGTTTGATAACACTCATGCCCATATAAATACATTAAATTGCAATGAATTGCAAATAGTCATTACAACTAAAAAACCCAATTGCAAAGTTAATTGCAAATCACCCCTTTTTCTCATAATGAATTGTCATTAAAGGAAGGTGACAAGGTCCAGATGGCATTTTGGGAGATAGATGCACATGGGAAAAATTGTTTGTATCAATGGTGGTTTTTGTTTTTTAATTTGAAAATACCCTTAGAAAATTCCATCAATTTATGGATTAGATGTTGGTGAATTTTGGTTTTGTCAAATGATACATTGATAATATATTCATCTTTAGCTTAATTCCAAAAGATCTCATGTAACATTTACATGAGGTGTTTGAAAGACCAAATGAACATAACCTTAAGTTACATCTTGACAACTATTAGTTTTCACATATTCAGGTGGAATACTTGGTTCATATGATTTATCCAAGTGGATTAAGGGTTTAGAAGGCCAAGGTTGAGGCCAAATTTTAGTTCCTCAACCATCAAATGTTAGTTGGTTATAAGCCTTTTTGGGCTTGTGTAATTATTGTTAAAATTTTGTTAATATATATAATATCATTATTAAACTTTTAACCCAATTGATGAGGATTGACCATAAATACATTTAAGCTGAAGCACAAGAGTAGGCTTTTCAAAAATTGAAAATTGGGTTCACATTAGCACCCATTTTGCAATGACCTACTAGGGGGTGACCTCTTAAATTGTATGTGGATTAGAACACCTTAAGGTTAAAATCAATGTTTACATACCTAACTTGATGATGATGGTTGAAATTTCATGGTAGTTTATACCAATTGACCCAAGAACAATTAAATGAAAACCAAATACAATTCATATGAAGGGGAGTGCCTTGTTGTTGTTTGGGCAATTCCATCATTCCAATGTTATTTTTATGGTAGCCCATTCATTTTGGTTACAATTCACCAACCTTTGAAATTCATAATGGAATTAGATTGTATCACAAGAAAATTCACAGGATGGGCCCTTATTCTACAAAAATATGACTTTCACATAGTTCATAGGATTAGTAGGGTTAATTGGGATGCCAATAGGCTAAATTGGAACCCAAGTTTCAATGAGGAAGATATATACCAATGGGTTTTGTTGGCATGGTGAAAAGGATTTGGAAGCAACTATAAGTTGACATGCCTTTACATACCTATGTATCTTGTTAGGACTTATTGGGATGTAATTTAAATAAACATGGGTAATGGGGAGTCTTGTGATGTGAACATTAAGTTAAGGGGCAATGGTGCCTTGGATATTCATGAAGATGCATATATTATTGCATATTTGCAAGCATGCAAAGTTCTAGTTGAATTGACAACTAGCAAGTGTGATTACATTATGCATTGGGCTAAGTTATTCAAGGGCAATTCCTTCCTATAGATGTGGATGGATGGACAAGTGCAAATTATGTTTTGCCCATAACAATATGAAGGCCTTATGTGACATGCTCATGAGGAGTTGGGCCATTTTGGGTTTTAACAAAACTATATTTTATTCCAAGCATAATATTGGTGGTGAGGGATGCAACTACAAGTTCAACCATTTTTTTTTGGTGTGTGACATATGATTGAATGTGGGATCACTTAATGCACCTACACCTCAACTACAACCATTGCCCATCACGGGGCTTGGGTATTGATGGAGTTTGGATTTTGTTGGCCAATAAGTTTGACAATCTTATTTAATCGATGTTTTGGTTATGATTAAACATTTTTGAAAGTGATTAAAATTGGTGTCAAATTGTTACATTGTAATAATGAAGGTGTTGCTTATGCATTTAGGGACATGGTACTCATAGGTTTGGGGTTCCAATTGAATTAGTCAATGATTAGTCATGTAATTTTGTGGAGAATTCCAAGAGTCATTATTGAAAAACATGTAACTAAACCACAAAACATATGCCCCATTTTTTTAGTGGTACATAAGAAAACCATTATAATGCATTGTGACATTCCTTAATGCTTTCAACTAGTGGTTGGTCCTATGTGGTAAAGGACAACCATTGAAACATGGTTTCAATGGCTACCAATGCCATTTATAAATAAGTGGGGATTTCTTATATATATATAAAACATGTAAGTGGGGTAGGAAGGATCATTGGTTGTTAATTTTTGGTGGACTTTTGGTGGTAAATTTTGCTATCATAAAAGGATGGTTTTTGAGTGGTTTATTGAATTTTGATATAAGCAGTTTCCTTATTGGTTTTATCAATGGCATTATGGGTGGTGAATTCATAGGTTTTGGTGGTGGTTTTGTGGGTGGGGGTATGGCTAGGTTTATGGTGGTGTATAATGTGGTAAATGTATTTCACAATTTCCACCCAAAAATGGTATTGTTTCAAATGGTTCACAATTTAAAATGGGTGGTGATGGATTTGTACATTACATTATATTTTGTTGATTTGTTAAGGAATATTTAACATTATGATAAAAAAAAATAGAAGGCCCCATGAATTCACCACTGTGGAAGGTCATATCAACACCTCCAAGACTAGTAGGTGATTTACTAACTATTGAAAGTTTGATGTTTGAAATGGTGCCAACCAATTATACGTTTTGCAAACCAACACAATGTGAGTAGAAGGTCAAATTGCATATAACTATGAAAAAAACCTAAAGGTTTATTAATGGAATTCCATTGAGTGTCATTCTTATGCTAAACTACAAATAAGTTGAATGAAAGGGCCTAAAATTACCTCATTGGATTGATTACCCATGATTTTGTACCAAAGGAATTTCCAAAATTGATCCACACCTTCTGTCATGGGCACAAAAAACTACAAGAATAAGAATTATGCTAAGCACACAGTAAGGAAAACAAATCATAAGAAATGTAAACCTAAGTTTAATCCAAGACTGGAAACACAAAGACATAAGGCAAAAACATGGTATATCCTAAAAGATGACTCAAATGGAACTTTATTTTGATGATATTTCAAAACAAAGGTCAAGACAAATAAGTGTACCTAAAACTAATGTTGGACGGATTGAAAGTAATGGGAGGTCCTACCCCTATTTATACCCCATTGGGGACCTGCTCAAGGAAGCTTCCATAGAGATTTTCATAAAGGCTTCCATGTGTGCACCAACCAAAGAAGTTTCTTGAAAAGCTTTTTAATTTGAAAAAACTTTCATAAAGGTTTTCATGTGTGCATCGACCAAGGAAACTTCTTAAAAAGTTTCCTAATTAATAGTGAATTAAAAACTAACTACAGTTAACAATGCTGTAAACAATGATGCAAGTGACTATTTTGGTGCAAATGATGATGCAAGTGATGATGCAGGCAACTATGTTGGTGCAAACAATGATGCGAACGATGGGTGATGGTGGTGTCTACGACACCTTCACACAAAAGTCTTTTTATGCAATACTTTAAAACCACATTGTCCATCAAATTCAATTATTAAAGCCAATGAAAAATACTTCCAAATTTGAAAAAAAACTCAACTTATGATCTCTAAAATAAAATCATGTAAAATGTATGTTTCTTTTTGTGGACAACATACACACATTACACAAACACCTAGGGGTGCATTCTTCTAATTAAATAAACTAACATCAAATAATGGATGGACTTTTATTGGTCACATATATACAAATATTTTTTAGAAAATTAGATTAGTTAGGACCCCATTTCAAGTTAATTAAGTTATTTAGCTTAAAGTTGAATTTTGTAGTTTGATACATGCATTAGTTGCAATGGAACATGAAAACACTACAAGTTTGGACAATCAACATGTTTGAGGAACTAAAGTTCCAAACAAAATTTCATGTTTCTAATAAGTTTAAATAAAATTAACATCAAATAATGGATGGACTTTTACAATGAATGTATTTACTTTTTAGAAAATCA
>Ga0209611_10013525_pt1 | contig 11178 bp, 6 predicted proteins | sample S1TSphgellanicum_3_FD_187693 | JGI IMG/M metagenome (GOLD analysis project Ga0209611, IMG submission 187693) | Host-associated microbial communities from peat moss isolated from Minnesota, USA - S1T2_Fc - Sphagnum magellanicum MG (SPAdes) (version 2) | ecosystem: Host-associated > Plants > Peat...
GGGTATATTTGATCTAATAAACTAACAGCAACAATAATGGTGCTTTTAAATGATTTTCCAAAATCAAGAAGACGCTTTAAATTCAAATATGTTGTTACCAATAACATAACGATAGACATAGATTCCATCATTAGTTTAATCATTATGACTTTTGATAAATTTCAAAAAATTTAAACTTGAATGCTTTTGAAATTGAAGCTTTAAATGAATTTGTTTCATATAACTAATAATATATATCACCTTGTTAAAAAATATTTTTATTTTTATGTTAATATAAAATGCCAAATATTTGATGATTGTTGTCAAATATTTTAAAAATACCCTACCAAATAATTTGTCATATTACAAAATTTAAGTAATTATAGGGTGGATGAAAAAAAAAATCCCCCATACAAAATACTTATTTACTTCAAGTGCTTCTTAAAATACATGCAAAGAATGACTTCCCTATGAAGTGGGTAGGCCCACCTCAATTTAGGAGTTGCCCCATTCATGTTTCCCTTTCCTAAAAAATTTAATTTATGTCATTGTTTTCTACAAAGCTCCATGTGCATCTTTAAACAAGACTTATTTGATGCCCACATGTAATTTTATCATTTATTGCATACTAACATGCTTTGGACATAACATGGCCAAACACCAACTAAAAAAGGTGTATCATGTTAAAAGAGGGCATAGGTGACCATTAATGAACTAGTGCAACAATTAAGGTGTTAAAATTATTGCCTTCATATTTGACATATGTGATAACTTTGTTTATCAATTAGAATTAAGCAAGGAGGGGTTTCAAAAGTTTTGCCAAAGTTGCTAAATGTTTCAAACAACCTTACATCAAAACTTAGCATTTCACGACTTAGTATTGAAAATCTTATTAAATTTTTTCATTCATAATTTTTATGTTTCACGCACTGATATCATGCATTGAAAACACATTTGACACATATTTACAAGAATATGCAAAATTTGTGCAACATTTGTTCATTCATAGGTTCATATTTCATTTGTCAACACATTTATCCATGTGTCAAACATGTTTTCAACGCATGATATTTGTGTGTAAAATGTACGAACCTATGAATGAACAAACTTTGTACAATTTTCATTATTAATTTGTTGCATGTTAAATTTATGACGTATAGTTACATGTTTTAACACCCAACCTTTGTCAATGATGTTAACAACTAAAGAAAATGTGTCAAACCTTGTCTCGAACATCCATAGATCAAAAGAAATGTTAACAATTACACAACTACCTAGGGCAAATAGAACATAAATTTCCATGGTCTTTGCAAGGCAATTCAAGATGTGGTCATTCACAAGCTATTTGCAAGTGGTGAATCAAATATTTAGGTTTTAACAAATCATAGTTGACATAAGAAAGGCAATTTGACAAAGGAAAGCACTTCATACCCTTCATGTAAATGATGAAGCTTTGAATGAACTTTAGTTGAAAAGGGTCATTTATCCTGTTACCTCAATGACCACAAAAATATATAATTGTAGATGGATGCACTACATGGCATTTTCTAGATTTTTTCTATCTCCTTCCACACAAGCTTTAATAGATTTGGATTCAATTTTTAACTTGGCAAAGTCCTTTGCATGTTTGTTTAGATAATGTTTTTTCATGCAAGTGCTAAACAAGCATGCAAAGGATGGGTGCAATAAGACAAAGGTTATATTGCCCAACCCCTTCCTTGACACCCTAGGTGGTGCTTTAGGTATTTTGTGAAATTTTAAGAAGAGGAAGTAGTTGTTGTGGCAAATGATGCACCTCATCACTTGCACAACTTATACATCAATAGTCATGAAGAGAAAAAAAACCCACATAGCACTATTACAATGGTGTGGCATTCAAAATGTCAAATCTTTGCAAGAAAAGCAAAATGTACACCTTCCATGTTGTAACTTCTTTCACTATTCATACCTCGTCATGACTTTTGATAGCTTGTAACAAATCTAATGTTGTTTATTTAGGTTCTTGCAGCTCACCCAATAATTTAATGAATTTTACACCAACTACCTCATCCGCAATGCAATCCTTAAAATCTGAAATGGAAAAATGAAGATCTTTTTTCCATAGGAAAAAACTTGTATGCAAAAAAACCAAGTTGGTTATACCCATTGAAAAAAATTACACCTTTGACAAGATTAGTTGTGAAAGAAAACGAAGGCACTAACACCAACCACGAAATTATCAAAAGGAAAAGCACACAAGTCATATTTGTTACTTATTTGGTTTCAAATCATAAGCAAACATTTTGGGACACAAGCATCCGTTAGTATGTTGAAGACCTAGATCCATCACCATCCCCAAAATTAACATTAGTATCTTTCACCTTTAATCCATACCTAAATCCATTGCCCCTTTGAAGCATGAACACTAGTATCATCCACAATATTGCAAAACCCAATATGTAGGTCAGTATGGTATGAGAGATTAAAACCCAAATCAAATACCCACCCTAGTATGAATATCATATGGATATATATTTAATTTCATAGTTGACAAGTATTTTTTTTAATACCAACATATAGACTAATATTATGTACTTAAATTGCTTCATATATACTAATACAACTTTGGTGTGTATATATTACATAAAAGGATGTAGTTTGGAGAAACTTCCAAGAGTATAATGTATTTGGTGGATTTTGGAAAGGACTTTAGTGAAAATGTTTTATGTGCACTTTCTTTTATGTTAAATAATAATTAGTTAAGTTTGATATAAAAGATTGTAGCAATTTTTGGAAGTAGTTTTGATACTAGAAAGAAAATGTAGTAGCCTAAGGTGAGGGTATATATATGCCAATAGAAACGATAAAAACAAAGAAAAAATCACTTGGTCAAAGTTTCGGGATATAAGCACTTGGCATGGGGCAATTACACACTTGGAGGTATCTCTTTTGTTCATGTGCAATTCATTTCTTTCTATTCATTTTCCCATAAAAGTTCTCTTCTTTGCTTGGGATTTTTTTCTAAAGGTTTTTAATAGTCAAAACCAACATGGGTCATTTTTTATAGTTACATTTGATATAAAAGATTGTAGCTCTTTGTGGACATAATTTTGATACTAGAATGAAAATGTCATAACTTAGGATGAGGTCATATGTAGATGGAAAAGATGATGACAAAAAGAAAATTGCTTAGTCAAAGGTTGGGGATATAATCAAGGTAGGGGACAACAACACATTTGAACACATCTCATTTGTTTGGATGTGATTATATTTTTCCTATTCATTTTCTCATAAAAGCCCCTTTTGGAGGACTTTTTTGTGGGTTTTTAATACTCAAGATTAAAGGATTTTTCTTTATTTTTCATTTAGTTTTCTTATTTGGAAGTTACCATTTGAGGTTTAATATATATTAATTGTTGGGTCTCCCAATATGTGATACTCATAGTAGTATTAGTTTGTTCAGTTAATCCACATCGTTCAACATAAAGATCATTTTGGGTGCATCCATGCTAATAGGAATCACCTTTCCCTCTTTTGGTGATTATCCATCTTGGAATAGTCTTGAAATATTTCGAACAAAAATGTTTAGAAACAATTTTTACTATATATTTTATACTATTATGTTAAGGTTTGTATTTTAAATTTGATTTCCAAATCTTTTCAAGTCTTGAAACAAGGTTTTTTTTGTTTAAAAATAGTTGCAAACAACACTTTTAGTTGCTTTGGATAGGTCACAAAATGGGCTTTTACTACTAGTGAATTAAATTTGAATCTAAGGGAAAACCCATCCTTAAATGATACCATTAAGAACCACTTCAAGGTGATTGCAAGCTAAGGTGGTTTATTTTCAACAGATAAATCATTCCCTAAAGGTTCATAAAGTTGTGTCAAAATGAATATTATAGTCTACTATGATATCATTAGTTAAATAAAAAATTACATGATGTTTAATGAACTTAAATATATATATATATAAATTAAACAACATTTTAATGTACATGTTAAGAAAAAAAGATCAAATCCACTACAAAGTAATTATGATATGGACTTGTGAAAATGTGGCCCATTTCAAGTCATTGAAAATTCCATAATTGTTTTTTGTTTAATTTTTTTCTAACAAAATTTTTACATCTACATTTTTAATACTTTAATATATCATATAATCAATCCCTATAAAATATTCTAAAGGGTGAAAACATGGTAAAGTATGCCAATGAGGGATACTTGATTTTTTTATGGAAAATATCCATAAATTAAGCCTTAATACATTGAGCTCATGAATATTTTTTATTTTAATGATCAATAAAAGGAAGTTCTTTGACTTCATTGAATAATATTAAAAGATTACATGTTTTAATATGCATTTAAGTACATTCAATAAAATATGAGTACAGGAAAGTATATGTCCCACTTTTGAACAAGTATATGAAAGTATGATGAATGTACACTTGTAATTGGATCTTTTAAACTTTTAAATGGATGAAACATTAATATGTATCAATGTGTTTAAATTTTTTCATATTATAGTCATAATCTATTAAATTTTTCATATAAAAGTATGTTTGAAAATTTGAAAACCTAGTTAGTTTAGAACATACTTTTCATCCTTTTTTTTAATAATAAAATTCTTCAAACTTTATGTGTAGTTAACCATAAACTCAATGGAATGCACCATTGCTTTAATATGAAAGTTAAAAAAGTTTTGAATACGTTTTTTCATGTTTATGCCATAAATGTGATTGTGATTACTTTTATAGGATATTTTTTTGGCTTACTTTACCGTGCTTTCACCTTAAATAAAAATAATATACAAAAATGCATGTATAAAGAAGTACAAATAAAAAACAATATGCAAGTCCATATTTTTCAATTATTATTTTTAATTAGTATATATTTGGTGGATATATGTCATTTTTTAATATATAAATTTATTCTTATTAGAGTTAACAATTTAAACATAATAAAAAATTTGACATATTGTTGATTTTATGGTATGTTAATAACATGTAAATGCATCACATTTAGTAAAAAGTTACGTTGTGACACAAAAAATGAATCATCCTACCTTGCAACCACCCTTCACTAAAATCCAAAGAAAGGTGGACCCAATTAAATTAAATCAAATTAATCTTTTTAAATTGTCATTTTTATTGTTGATTTGCATCACATGGGCTTTGTGTTTCCCACTTTTGTACACAACATGGAAAAATTATAAACATTTACATAAGTTATAAACATAAAACATTTGTGTTTTTAAAATGTTATTAACATGTGTTCTTGATATTCTTGACCCGTTATCACTAAATCTTAAGTTGCACCATTATAAAATCTTTTCTTTTTGGTTTATCAACTATAATCATTAAGGTATGGCCCCAATTGTTGATTTTAAAAAAAAGAGTGGAAATTATTACAAATTTGAAGACATGAATGCAATGACCTTTCAAGACCTCCTTGTTTTAACCTTCGAAAATTGCTCAAAAATTTGTAATTGTTTCAATCCACTATGTATTAATCAAATAAAAAAAGGACCATTATAAGCCCTATTAGAAATTTGATGAAAAAGTGAAAATACATGATCCTTTTGTGTTTTTGAACTAAAACTTAAAGAGTTTTTTTTTTGAAAAATTCCTTTTAATCATTCATTTGGAATATTAAAACTTAAATTTATGCAAATCCAATTTAAAATTTCAGATTCTACACAACCTACATACTCTTTTGATATAAAATTTGAAATGAAAATTCTTTAAGTGAATCCTATGTTGTCTTAAACTTTAATGAGTCTAAGAAATTTGGGGTGTGATGTTTTTAGTGCTACCACCAAAAGATGGGTCTGCCCCCAATTCAAATTCAATTCAAACCACATGTAATTTCATTCAATATTTTCATTAAATGGAAGTTAATTTCCATAGAGTCAATTTATTTATTTCATCAATTGAGATCATTTGATTGTCACTAGTAGTGTGTAGTAATGTGAAGCCCAAGATATATGTATAATTAAAACTAAATAATTACATAAAATGTAGGGTCATGCATTTTTTTTGTGGAAAAGTTATAATAATCTACTTAAATAATCTCAAGTTGTTAAAAAAGGTTTAACATAGCTTAGTTTTAGTTCAATTTTTTAAAAGGTTAGTTGTTTGGTCTTGCTCCAATGGTGGTTTTAGCAAGACATTAAATTTTTGATTTGGATACCTTAAAGCTCGACTTATAACTTGGACTTGAACTTGATTCAATAAAAAGCCTACCAATACTAGTGATGGGTGAAAGTATGCTTGGGTGGTACCATAAAAAATGTCACACTATCATTTTTTTTGAATCACTTTGATTTTATGAATGATTTGTGCTTGTGTGGTACAATATTGACGAATTTTTTAATACTCTTACATTATGCACATCATGGGTTTTCTATTGGTCTATTTTAATCAAAATTTGGACATGCTTTGATGTTCACTAACATTTCCTATATCAAAAATTCCAAGAATGAACATAGGAACCATGGAGGAATTTTAAATGACCTTGTATATAAATTTTTTTGGTTGTAAAATATCCCTATGACATATGACTAGGGAAAACATCCAACACCAACATTTAGTAAAATGTGTATCCTAAATTTTTGGATTATGGTTGAACATTAGGGTAAAAACATAGTCAAAGAAGCCACCCAAGTGAGTGGACATTCCTTAAAACAATGATTTTGTATGTTTGAAAAATCACAAGTGAAGTATAATAATTTGGGTTGTCATAAATTTTTTGGAATATGTTTTAATTGCCAAGTTTACATGCTCAAAACTTGACACAAACAAAAAATGTTTTTGCATGTTAAAAGCACTTAAACCTTGAGAATGGATAGTCCTTGTTTTTTTCAAACATCCTTTTTTTCTACCAAATGTGCACCATTCCTTATAAAAATTGGAAACAATTTTAACATTAATAATTATGAGAGAGAAAAGACTTGAACTAATGATTTTTTTTAATAACTGATTTGAGCACATTTAGTTCAAATGTGTTTTTGACCTTGAAAAATATGGATTTTGAAAATGTGCCTTTAACAAAAATTGTTCATGTTTATATGATAGAGGGCATGAATGCATAATATAAAAGATATAAAATCAATTTTTAGTCAAATTTTATTTATATTTAAAATGTAGTGTTAAAAGGGGTACTTGAAATACAAATTTTAAAATTATAAACTAACACAAAAATGACACATGTCATGTGCAATCCTTAGAAAAGGATTTTTACTTTGACACTTTTGATTGTGTTTTCACCCATTAAGAAAAGTACTCATCCAAGGACCAAAAGTAATTTTGATTATTGTTTGTAGGGTTTGTGAAATAATATATGTTTGTAGTGGCTATTGTTAAAAAAGATGAAACCTTTAGTATTTTTGATTTCCATAAAAAATTATGGCGTTCCTTGAGTTCTTGTACCTTGAGGAACATGATTTCTTCAACCCTATTATCCTACAAACCTAAATTAGGAATATTATATTTTAACTTGCAAATTTTCTTGACATAATAGGGGCAATTTTTTTATTTTTTACAAATAGAACAATATCAAATGAGGTTTTAAAAAAGTAACATGCATTGAAACATTCTTTATAGATTTTATTTTATTTTATTAATTGAACATTATTTTATTAAGTCTCATTAAGCCATTTTTCATTCAAAACTTCATCTTTTTACATGTATTTTTAAACCAAGTATAGGTCTAATTGCATACAAACTTGGGATTACCCACATTTTTGAATGGAAACATAGGTGTATATTCATGCATAAGTTGTGAATTATTCTACTATACAAGTTAAATAAGCTAGTGTTAAAAATAGGCTCACAAAATCAAAAGTGAACCATCTAACCATACTTTTACTCACTCTAGTTCCAAGTTCTTCGAAAAGCAAACAAGCCAAAAATCAATGGGTTTCACAAAATTATTGACAAAAGTTGGCAATATCCAACCTTCACTCGTCGATTCTTTCTTTGAGTAAAAGGAAAGCCACCCAACATTGGTGTATGCAAGTTCTTGAGCACACATTAGCAACTCCTACTTGATTCTTAATAGTGCTCACTTATTACAATAGCCTCCTAGTTCAAACATGCAAACAAACTAGTGGTGGTGATACAAGATTCAATTCTTAGAATTGGATGGCTTTTTATGTAGCAAGTAATATCAAATTATAGATCACCCCTTAATTGATTTGTAGGGATTGTTATTAGAGCCTGGACATTGGGCATTTAGGACTATGAAAAAGTGCAAAATTTTATAAATTGACTTAATTTACTTCGGAAATTTTTCAAAACTTTCATATCTCATTTATTGCCAAATTTGGCTTCAATCTTCTTATGAATGATGATCACCACTTTGAAGTTTTGGCTCTATCATAAAATTGAACAAAAAGAAAAAGAACTTGAAACATGCATAAAGAACCTGTAAATGTTTTTTAGGGTAAATAGAGGGCACCTTAATTACCACAAAAATACAATTTATGTCTCAACAAAGGACAACCCTTATCGCAAAAGATGCCATCCTCTACTCTCAAATGAAAAAGAGCTGTCCATTTCTCCACAAGATGCATGATGCATTTTGTTTAGTTTACTTATAGCTATCAAGCTTCGTGCTTAGGCAGATAAACTTGCTACACTCAATTTATTAAAAACAAAATTCTACCAAGATCTTTACATTGGGTAAGGAACTTGAACATGGCTGTTCTGGGAATTCGGGTCCTGGGTCTCGTGCTGAGCTCGTGCCTTGCATGGGACCCATATTCATCATTCGTAGAATAGCCCCATTCTTGGTCCTTATCCTACAAGTGGAAGGTCATATGTGGCACCAAGTTATTTACCAAATGATGAAGCCAGAGTTTTGGAGCAAGGGGCCAGCCTGAAAGTACAAGTTGGCCCTCAGAGTTATGTGTACTTCACTTTAACAAGGGGTGTGTCACACTGGGGCCTTGCCATTTTACATTAAAAAAGTATCTTAAGGCAAAAGAAGAATTATGGAAACTCAAATATTTCACCATGCAAAAATATACCTAATCTTCAAAAAATTATCCTCTTAAAAGAAACCAAAATCCTTCAAGGTATTATTATAACTCTATTATAACTAATCTCAAGTTTCAACAACACAAGCCAAAATATCATCTTTCAAAAATCCTCATATAAAAATAGACCTATTATTATTACCTAGGGGCCTATAAAAATCCCTTAAGCTACTATACTCTAGAATGAATCTAAACACAATAACCTTTGCCTTGGTAGAGACAAGGCCAACAAAATGCACACTCAAAAGGAAGAAAACAGCCAGAAAAACAATTCTACCAAAAAAAAAATGAAGTTTAAGAAGATGTGTGTGGTTTTGGTACATTTCTCTCAGAAACAAATCCAACTCTGCAGCCAAGTAGGGTAGTAGTAGAACTAGAAGAAGAAGAAGGCACCATTTGCTGTCATGTCAGACACACCAAATGATTGAGCTTTAGAACTGGAAGGAAGTAAGTAGTACCACCTCCTCCCTGAAAGAAAGTACTGCGTTGCCCAACAAATTAGGAAACACTTCATTCTTATTACACAGCCCAACCCAAAACCAAGTTTCCAATTTCTGGTTTTTGGAATTGAACAAGTGAGTACTGAGGAAGGACTCAGGAGAGGAAAAGAGGTATGGCAAAACATTCTGTCTGTACCTGCTTTTTCAATGTACTTTCTTTAGGTACCCACCACAACTCTCAAGTTGGATACATAGATCTTTAGAGGTTGTGTTTTGCTCTAGTGGTATGATTACAGAGAGTTATGAGACCTTTGGAGTTGTTGTTGCTGATTATGTGCATATGGTTTCCAAATAGCCAAAAGGACTAGTAAAACAAGGGATGTGTGTGTCACACTGTGGCCTTGCCAGGTACATTAAAAAGTATCTTAATGCAAAAGAAGAATTATGGAAATTTCAGTATTTCATTGAAAAATCAATTTCAGTGATTTTTGTGATATTAGATGCACCAAGAAAGGGGCTACAAAATCTTTTCAATATTCAAAGACTATTGATCAATGCAAAGAAAATTATAAAACTTTAATTGCAAATGTTTTTCATATATTTGTCTACTTACCATATTAAAATTACACCATGCAAAATATAATCTTCAAAACAAACCCTCCAAAGAAACCAAAATCCTTCAAGATATCATAACTCTATAAGTTTCAACACAAGCCAAAATAATCATCTTTCAAAAATCCTCATATAATAATAATAATATATTAGTACACATACACTATAACCCTTGGTTATAAACTAAACTGCCCATATAAAGCTATCAAAATGACTTGGAAATCTCTCTCTTTGAATATTTCAGTAGCTTTCCTGCCAACTAAACTTCTTGTCCCTGGGCACAGCCAACTTGACTTTTTGGTTGTGAAACTCTTGAAAACTCTATTACAACTTGCATGTGTCTTCTCTGCTGTTGGTCTCGTATATGGGCTGGTGCAGGGTATGAAGACTGGTATCCTGTGCGGGGTATGAAGACTGGTAGTGAGGATCCTACCAGACTGGTATGACTTGAGGCAATATCAGCCTTGTATCAATACTAATCCACTAAGGACCCTCTTAGGGCCACATTAGATGAGGGTCCAATGGATTAGAGCAATCCTATTGGCTGAGGACCCATGGCTTTTAGATGAGGGTCCAATACCAAAAAGTGGCACGATTTTCAAGGGAAAATCAACTGGTTCAGAACTATAAAGAAATGAGCTCAAAGGAGAGAGCTCATGATTTGGAGAACCAAGATGCAAGCTAGGGTCCAAGTTATGGTACAACTCAAGTATTCAACTTGCTTCAAATCATGAGTCCAAGTTCGTTCCTAGGAATTTGGACCCAGGAGCCCATCTAAAGTGGGCCTTCGACCCACTACAAGGACCAGGCTGGTACGAAAGTTTGCAAAAGGACCCAAGACCAGGCTGATATGAAAGGTTGAAAAAGGACCCAAGACCAAGCTGGTATGAAATTTCTTTACACACCTAATACTCGGACCAGGCTCATATGTTCAAAAGCCAATACCAGACCAACACACTGCAGGTCATCTTCACTTTGCTACATGTTCTTCTTGTATATTCTTTTTCAAAATTTCACCATCCTCAATGACCTAGTACCACATGCAGGGTTTTTTTGCTAAAAAAATGTTTTTTCAGAAAATTTGCAGTTGGAGAAAATTGGAAGAAATTATTATCTTCAGAATCCAGA
>Ga0209611_10013526_pt1 | contig 11178 bp, 10 predicted proteins | sample S1TSphgellanicum_3_FD_187693 | JGI IMG/M metagenome (GOLD analysis project Ga0209611, IMG submission 187693) | Host-associated microbial communities from peat moss isolated from Minnesota, USA - S1T2_Fc - Sphagnum magellanicum MG (SPAdes) (version 2) | ecosystem: Host-associated > Plants > Peat...
AGCTGTGCGGAAGCTATTAGGGGACGTTGCTTTGGGTGATCAAAAGCCTGCGTGATTGTACAGTACTGAATTTGAGGTTTCTTGGTTCACCCAGGGAGAAGAAGATGAGTAATAGAGCAGTTGAGCAGCAGAACTTTGATGCGAAGGATCCTTTTGCGGGATTGGCATTGGTCACGAAGCCTGTGCCAAAAGCAGAGCCTGGTCATGTCGTTGTTCGAATCACGCTACGGCCCGTCAATCCCACAGATTTGCTTTCCATCCGTTCAAATACTTTGCGCATTCCAGGCTCCGAAGGATTTGGAATTGTCCACGAAGTAAGCAAGCATCATGTTTCCTTAGGCTTCATGCAATTTTTTTGGGAAGTATCCTTGCTCGTTTTGAATTTGTCTGTGTGCGTATCATCGTTGCTTTGGAATGTGGCAGGTTGGAGAGGGAGTGACAACAGTGGCGAAAGGGCAAAGAGTAGTGCCATTTTTCGGTCGTGAGCTTCACACAGGGGAGGGGTCATGGCAGCAATATGTTTCTCTGAGACAGGAGTTTGTATGGCCAGTGCCAGACTCAATTTCAGACGTAGCGGCAGCTCAATTTATCGTCAACCCATGGACAGTGTATGGTATACTCACCGATCTCAAGGTTCCAAAAGGTGAGTATGTCTTGCAAACAGCAGCGGGCTCGGTGCTTGGCCGGCAATTGATACAACTTGCAAAACATTGGGGCATCAAAACTATCAACATTGTACGGCGCGCGGAACAAAAGGAGGAGTTGAAGGCCCTAGGTGCGGATGAAGTCCTTTCCACAGATGAAGAAGAGGATGTGACAACAAGAGTGAAAGAAATCACGGGGGGGAAACTCGCATACGCAGCTCTTGATGCTGTGGCAGGCACACTCACAAAACAAGTCGCTGCGAGTGTGAGAGATGGAGGTCAAGTGAACATCTATGGAGTGTTGGGAGGCTATGATGCAATCGTAGGGTGGGAGATTTGTTCAGAGGCGTTCGTATAGCCGCATGGTCTCTTCTCAACGGGCTTACTGAGAGATTCGGAGAGTACATTGACGAAGTTTCGAAGCTCATGGAAGCCAAGATAATCGTACCTCTTGCGGGTAAGACTTATGATCTTGCTGACTTCCAACTTGCAATCAAGAAATCAACTGAAGTTGCTCGAGGTGGGAAGGTGATTCTCACTGGTTAACAAACCAAATCTTCTGATGCATGAATCCAATCCATCTTGCGCCAAACAAAAGAGAATCGTACACAAATGCAAGGTGGGAGTTTTGTTCATCAAAACTCAGGAAAATGGTATGGTGGAATTTTCTAGGGTGCTTTGTTTTTCCAGAACGGTTGAACACACATTTGTTGGAACGATGACAATAAGGTTGGTATGTTCAATAGTCAATACCCAATCAACAGTAGAGAATTCATAGTGTATTTGGTATGTAACGTGCTTAAAGAAATTGCCTTGTGTCTTTGGTATGAGAAGCACTTATAAGAGATTTCCTTCTATATTTCTTCTAGAATTAGTAGGTATTTTGTTACATAAAATCCTTCCACAAATAACTTCAAATTGCACCATGCTGTCAAAGAGATCATACTCTTAAGGAGCACTGAACCCATGCACCAGAACACAGATTTAAGAAACTCTACCCTACTTGGAAATATTGGATTTCCTTTATTAGTGCTGTTTTCTAATGGAATTTAACAAGAGAGTAGGTAGATAATTCTGCAGTCTGATAACTGAAGCAGCAGCCAACATACACATCAAATGCCTTCAATACAGTCTTTTGTATTACTTTGCAGAGAGTGGTAAATGCAAGTTCATTTTACCCATAAACCCTAATCAACGTAACACTTGAGTGCAACTGGTAGATTATGGTACTTCAAAGTGTTTGAAAACTTTTCAAAACAACACAACATGGTGGTGCCCATCCCATAATGCTGCATTAGGATCATGAAACAGGAGTGGTGTCAGATTGCCATGTGCTGATCTTCTTCTTCTTCATTTCCACCAACAGATGAGTTTGGCTCTTCTTCAAAGAACTCAGATTTGCGTGCCATCTGCTTGATATGGAACACTTTTGATGCACCAAACAGCCCATCATACAAAACCACTTTGGACAAAAGCAATCCCACTGTAATGGACAAACAGATTATTACCATGTTTACCACAAAGCCTATGCCTGACACTGTATCTTTTTCCAAGAACTTTTCGACCCCCTGCACACATTAAATTACAGCGAAGTGAGGCTAACACTTCGTGAAAAATATTAAGGAAGAAGAGTGTTGATAGCTTCAAAAAAATTTGACATGAGTGTATATGCTCAGAACCACCAGCTTGTTCACAAAGAAGACTTCACAATGTACTTCTGCTTTCAGCAATGTTGTCAAACATGTAAAGCTTATGGTTGGAGATTAAAATCTCAACAAGCAGTTCCCTAATCTGGTACAAGTATGCAGGAAGTATTCAAAAGGGTCAGTAGTTAACACTGAGGTTCTTGCCTGCACACCGATTCCACCAGGTAGCAAAACTTGAAGACCAGCAAAAATCATTGACAGAGGAATGTCCCTTGACACAAATGAACACAATGTCCCTGCACAAACAGACATGCAACCCATCAATCAATAATTCCAAAAACTATCATTTTCCTCCCAGAGTGAAAAACACTGCTGAGTGTCAAAGGAAGAATGATTCATAAAGGAAATCAAGACTCAAACAAGCAATAATTTCAACCACATCAGTACCAGTGTAGCAAAGTACTCCAAACATTCAATAGAAGGAAAAATCTCACTTTGTCAGAAAGAGGGAAGGAAAATGTGTATACCACTGAGCCCAATAGCCAGTGCAGAGAGCACAGTTGCAGTTTCTGTGCCAAACTTGGACTCAGCTATCTCGCTAACTGCATATCCTATTGCTGCCACCAAGGTCATTCCAAACCATTGCCCTACTCGTGCACGCAGAAAGATATTTGCTGCAACTGCAAATCCAAGAAGCCTTTGAACACAGAAAGAAGAAATTGTTTGTCAGAATCCTGACACTCATACTTTCTGGATTCTTTGAAGTTTAACCAAACAAGGAAATGAACAAGTCATGAAAAAAACTTACATCAAAAACATTAACATTGACTGTAAACTTAACAGCGTATGCATCCAAGAAGGAGAGATCAAACTGTAGGTCTCTTCAAGCATGAGACTTTAGGCTACTGTTTCAATTGAAAGGTTGGCACTTCTATCACAGCAGTAGCAATGGCAACATGGTTCCTCAATGATCCAGTTGCAGTGTACAAAAAATTCAATGAAACCAAGGTTTTAAGCAAAGAATTGTTCCAAAAGAGCCATGACTCTTAAATAACAACAAGAGAAGAGGAGGAGGATGACAAAGAAGACCATATGATGATGTTTGAGGGTGGGATGTTGGGATTGCTGCAAGAACTCGGTTCAAGCTTTGGAGCCCACCACACCAAGTTTTCACCAATTGCCAATCCGAAACCTAATTGCAGTGAGGACACCAGGGCTTTCGTAATTCTGGCTGAGCCGGTCAATACTGAGCCTTCCACCACCTCACTCACTCCAATAGTCAAATTCTGACCTGCACATAGGAAAATGTCCACTTCATCATCATCATTGTCACACAATACTAGCAGATACCTCATTGAGTTGTGTAGCAAACATCAATTTTTGCAAACCATGTGTGCCACAGACATTCAATAACTGATGGCCCAATCTCTAAATACTAAAAATCACATTGAGTCTATACAAACCTGGTAAGAGCCAAACAAGGCCTGACATAGCCATGGCAAAAAAGCACACCTCCAAGTTTGGGAGGTGGTGTGAGAAAACTCTTGCAAGAAATGACACAAAAAGAGCAGAAATAAACTCCAGCATATTCCCAAAGACAGGTGATATTGGGGGAACAAGAGCCAAGATTCCCACTCCAAGTCCCAGTATTAGTGACAGAACCGCATCCCAGTAATTTCCTGGATATCAAACAATAGCAATTCAATGCATGTTTGTGATTATGCCTTGATGACACACACAAATTCCAGCAATTAGCCACCAAAAAACATGACTGCACCTAATTCCTAAAAAGTCTTGCCTATCAAATGGCACTAAATTTGGTAAGAAAAACACTTTGAATCAAATACTTTTATGTACAACACTACTAGAGCATTGAATAGATATTCACCCCTCCCCAAGTAGGTTTCAGTGTTCAATACTGAACATTCTATTCCAAGGGGCGGAAGATGGTGGACCTGAGAAGAAGAGGATAGCAGCAGTAGGTGAAGACAAAGCATAACTGAAGAGCTGCCAATACCATGCACCAAATTGTGAAGGGCCTTTCACAATTGATTTCAATTGCCGGTGAGCCATCATAAGAGGAGTATTTGTAAGGCCAACAGAATTCGCAAGCTCATCTACCCTCTGTAATTTGTCCAAGTTCACTTCACTATCCACCTTTAGCATGTGCAGTTCATCCCTATTTTCAAAATCACAGCACATAACAATCATCACATTGGCACCATAAATTTGAGATCACCCACCTTCTCTTAAGACCATTTTTTCCTTCAAAAAGAATGCAACATGTAGCCCTACCCATAATAGCCCAGATTCAGAGGGATATTCATGGATATAAGGTGCCCTCCAAATACAATAGGAAATTTCTCCAAGTGCTTTACATTCCAAAGAAACATAGATTGATTCTTTAACTTTCAAAGACGGAAATTATAGAAAAGACAATGTGTAAGGATGTCTGAATGCATTTACAGTGATGATAGTGTGGACAAATGGGAGCTATGAACACATTATGTTTGTGAATAGAATCTCTGGTCAGATTGAATCAGAAACTTACTTGACAGGATCTGAAGTCTTGGGGAAAATCAAGATTGTAGTGGATGAAAAGACAGAAATGTTGATTTTCACATTCAAGCATTCTGCAGCCTTTTCAAGGAGGTATTCTGTTCTTGGAGCAGAGGCTCCATATGACAACAGGGCCACTGTCAAGTTACGGAGAAATTTATGGCAGAGCTTCAAGTTCCCATTGCTGCTGGGTTGTTGCACCCCTTGTACTGATGATACTGAAGACACCGAAACCACACAAAAAACAGACACTCCTCAACATCAACTCCCATATCTGACAATAATTCCACACAAGATTGGATCTGTCAGTTCCAGAATCTCACACATTGTGGAATAAAGAGCAGAAACACACAAAATCAAGTAATGAATGAGCCATTAATAGAGCAGGCTGTGATCCATTCTTAAGGACATTTCAAAGGTGGCAGAAGATCATGAAGAGAGCACATCTTCAGCCCTACAAAACGTTCCAGATGTGCTACTGTAAAGATTAGGCTGATTTGTGATGTTGCTAGAATTGTAGTTTCTGTTTTGGCTGTTGTCCTAAAGAACATAGTCAGGTAATGGTGCATTTATACTGTACAAAGCCCAGCACAAATGATGCACAAAACTCCATCTCCACAAATGAAATCTGGAGCAACAAAATGGCTTGCAAATTCAGGGGATGCAAAAACAATAACAACAGTTTGAGGAGGAGGAACTACCTATCTCATCACGATCTGGATCTTCGTGACCAGTTGGCCTTAAAAGAGAGCTTGCACCATAGTGGTTGAAGTAATCTCGTGCATACACAAGACTTCTAGTCAAATCTGCCATCTTGATCCTTCTCCAATTTCCTTCTTCAACTTGTGCTAGACTTCTAGTCAAATCTGCCGATTTCTGTTGTGCAAACTTCTTTCATGTCATAACAAAACAAGCACAACATCAAATCCTCTTGCACAAGTGCAGCATGATGAATCCTGTGACATCGAATCCTCCAGCAACAACACAACCACTCTTTCTTCCAATTTGTGAACTTGATTCAGAATTCTCACCAAGCTTTTTGGGCATGTTGACAGTTGCCTTCTTCTTGTGAGTCAAGAATGCCTCTCACTCTATCCACCTTTTGGAACCTTAGGTTTAGGGTTTGTCCAATTTGCAAGCTTGTTGCGACGTGATCACCCATAGGGGACATCGTCGCTCATCATCTACTTCTACAAAAACACCCAGATAGCTCTCCGTTCAAACAATCAAGCAAAAGTCGCGACAAGGAAGCATGAGGACCTCAACATAGGTCTCATGGTACTTGAAACAAAGTCGCCTCAAAAAGAAGAAGAATGAAAGGAAGCATTTCCCAGAATTCAATTATACACTCGCAAGCTCATCAGGTTTCAACACAATGGGGGCGGTAAATCGAACATAACCAAAAAAAAAAAAGTAGTGTCAAAGATCTCCCCCCCACCCTCTCTCTCTTTCTCTCTCTTTCTAGATGAGTCATGTTGTTGAAGATTTTGAACAGCAGCTCAAGAGTATATTCTAAATTTGTTTCGTGTTTAACAACAAATCAAGTTTAAATGTTTTCGAGACATCGGCAGGTTGTCCACTTGGCAGCTGCTAGCTGTGGGTTCTGAATGCGCTCCACTTGGAACACGATGATTGTGTTTGTACCCCACACCGAATACTGGCAACAATAAGGGCCACAGTGAACACTGGGCGCTAAACACCCCCCCAAACGAGCTCTCTTGTCCGGCGCTGGTTTCGGGCCTGACAGTGCAGCCCTGCGGAGAACTACGTTGTTCTGCCGCAGGGTTTTTAAATTTTTGCCCTTTTTGACTTTGTGCCTGGATTAGATTTTATATAATAAAACCTTTTCCTCTGCGCCTGATGGTGTGCCAATGGCTAGAACTTCAACTGCTGCAGGGGAGGTTGTAGGTTCAATTTTTGCGCCTGTATTCAAAACATTGGCCCAGAACAATTGGTGCAATTGAAGGTTAACAGAATTTCTTTCCTTTTTTTAAGAACACTGAAAACCTGGTTGCATGGTTTCTTGCAGAACTATGCAAGGCCGAAAAAGGTGTGCAAAAAGAGAAGCGAAACCAGCGCCGGGCAGAGCTCGCTAGGTGGTGTTTAGCTTCACGCACAAGTGAACCACCACCCACCAGCGCACCATCCATCGGATGCCTGTTAAAGCTCAATTGTGAATGAACCTCAACTGAGTTAAAATCTGGTTTCACCTTGGTAACCAATTCTGTAGGAAAGAGGTCAAATATGTAAGTTGTTAGGTAAGAAAATAGGTAACTGCTAGGTAAGTAGATGGTTTATACATAGGTAAGGGCTGTTTTTACTACCTACCTACTAACATACCTGCTTGTGAGTTGTCAGTAGGTAGGTAGAAAAAAACCAACTGAGCTAACACCACCATGGTTAGGTAAGGAACTGGAACCCAACGAAAAATTGTTTCCTCAACACTTACCATTCATCCTTCATGGGTGTGCTGGTGAGTGCTGGTTCACTGGTGGGCCCCAATAAAGATCTCGGCACCTGCCTCACAAGCAACTTCTATGAAATGACTGATTCTCAATATCCCGTCTCTCCATATTCCATTCCTGTGTCCTTTTTTTGCAACCAATGAATGCACTGTGACAACAAAATAAGTCCAGCCAACGACCGTCTAGGGTTAGGGTTTTCATCTTCTTTGATGTTAACCCATGTGAGCTTTTTTGCCTTTAGGGTTTTCATCTTCTTTGATGTTAACCCATGTGAGCTTTTTGGCCTTTAGGGTTTTCATCTTTTTTGATATAACCAATCTCAGCTTTTTTGCCTTGTGACGTGAGGAATGATGGTCAAAAGAGTCAATGGGTTAGCTATGGTGTGCGGTCGTCTTGTTTCGTTATTTTTTTGTAGTTGCTTGTGGTATCTTTAATGTGGAGGATTACAATGAATGGGGAAGCATTACAAAATGGGGCCAATGTATTTTGTGGAGTGTGATTTGCCTAGTTGGAATGGAAAACCTTGTAAATTAACTAGCTTTGATGAAAATTGGTGTATGTGCAATGTTGATGGCAAAACACAAGATATATTGGAGGACTTTGGATGGAAGAGGCAAGCTAGTTGTTTTCAAATAAGTAATTGCAAAGATAAATGATCTTGTTATTCGTTTCATTGGATTTGCATGCATTATGCATTGTGTGTAAGAATGCAAATAAAATGAATGTTCACTAACAACCCATTGTTACTATGTTCTGAATTTTTCAAATAAATAAATATATATATATATATATATATTACACATGGAGGATCAAGACAACATGTAAAAATAAACTTTCAACTGCTTAAAAATAATGGTTTTTGTGGAAAGGATGATGATCATTAGGGCATTTGAAAAAACTAATTTGTTATAACATTCTTGTTATTAAGTTTAATACTTGAAGAATTTGGAGCATTTTTCTAGGTCACAATGGGATAGTTGTTGGTGGGTGAATACCTATGTGAATAGGCATTCCAAATGGGTTTTTGTTTTATATTAAACATCATGGGTGGGCTCTTGGAATAATTCTTGCAAAATTTAGGAATGTAATTTGTTGGGAACTTCAAAGGGACTTTTTTCACTTGTCAAAGCTTATGGGATGTTAGGGATCAAAAAGGCTATATTGTAGAATATGAGATTTGGACTTGATGTCAATGGTGCAAAAAATGTGATCAAAAGGTTTGGGTTATGGAACTTGAGATTGAGATGTTTTGAAGAATACCAAAATAATTCCTAAAAATAAATTCAATGTGATTTAATCCAAGCATGTGCTTGAGGTATTGTTGTGTTTGCACTAATTTGGTGTCCTTACATAGGTCTACCACCAATGCTTATGGCAAATTCCTATCACTAAATTATTTTTTTTGAGTTGAACTTTTTTCTTTCCAATGTGAAGCCAATTTCTTTTTGTATTTTGCTAAGCTTCTTTTTTGGTCTCACAGACACCATGATCAAACATGATTACATGATCAATGGACTTCATTCACGTGTATTTTCATTTGTGACTTCGTAATCCATACTTCATTCATAATTAACTTGTAATGCATTTATAATTAACTCGTAATTCATTTTTAATTCATTTTTAATTAACTTTCAATTCACTTCAAATTGATTCATAGTTCATTTTTAAGTTCATTTTTAATTCATTTTTAGTTAAGTCCTAATTAATTCATAATTCACTTGTGGTTTAAAAGCTTTATTCGTTAATGGGGACATGAGAACCTCCATAAAAAAAAATTTGAACTACGTCCCCAAAAGGGTATAAATGAAATTAAGATTCCCTATTACCTTCAATCTATTCAACACTAGTTCAAAGTATTAGCACACACCATATCCTTGTTCTATTTTTTTTTTGTTTACTTCATTTTTTACTTCATTGCAATAAAAATTTATTTATATTTTGGTCTTGCACACTTGGTGTTCTCAACTTTAACTTTTGTGTTCTTGTCTTAGTTCCTTTGTTTTATGTTTTGAATTTAAACTTAAATTTATCCTTTTTGTCATTTTTCTTTATAATTTGTGTGTCTTTAACATTTGATATTAACATGCATCTATTTTACTTTTTGAAAAAATGCATTGCAATGTTTTTTTTTTTCTTTCAATGTAAAAAATTTGCATCTTATAGGGTTGTGGACACCAAATTTGATTTTGTTTCTCAAATTAAATCAAAGGAATTTCATACAAAATCTCAAGACACCTTTTATTTGAAAGATTTGAACAAAATTGAACCAAACCCAAAATTCTAATGGATTTGACTCAATTCAATTCAATTCAAACTAGATTTAACCCAAAAGAAAATTGGAACAAAAATGATCATTTCTTTGCACTATTGCAAAAAATTAAAAAATCACAAATCTGAAAATCCTTTAATTGATTTGAAAAAAATTCATGAATGTTTTGTACGTAGAAAGATGGATTTCATTCTTCCCCAAATCCCATGTTTTTCACATGAAAAGATGGATTACATTCTTCCCAGAAGCTTTGAGAAAAAATGGCATGTATTTCATCTTAATTCACCATAAAATACCTAGAAGATTGGATCTTGTTATCACCAAAGCTTGGAACTCCAACCATATTTAGTGAATGATCATTATAACTAATAAAAAACCTTGACAATCAAGCAAAAAAATATGAACCATTTGCATTGAAAAGTGCATTGGTAACTTTAAGTAAAATTTTACTTGTCAAAAATAAGGTAAAGACACAACTTAGTGAAAAGTAAAAGATTTAACAAACAAGGAATTCAACAATGAATAAAAATTACACAAATTTATGATTTCAGCAAAACATGATGCAAGTTAAACATGAGATGTTATAAATACAAAGGTCATAACTTATGTTGACAAGTTTGAAAGGTGATGTCATTTAAGACCTCTTTTTATATTATCCAATGGAATTTTTTAAAAGATCATGAACCATTTTTTAAAAATTATCAATTAAACTTCTTATAAGTTTATATCAAATAACCTTTTTCAAATTTACATCAACAACATTTTCTAAAAACATTTGTCAACTACTATTGTAAAGGAAATTATATATTTTTAAATATATTATTTATTTATTTATTTATACTAATTTTATATCTTCTAAAAAAATTAAGCATATTGTTCAAGCATGTTTTTTAAATTAAAAAATTTCAAGTTTATTTTTAAAGAATCTTTATGAATTTCTTTTAAAAATTATAAACACTACACCAATATGTGTTCAAATTCACTTTTTGTTTCATTAAATTTTGAATGAAATTAAACAAATTTATCATGGTGAAAGTTGATATGGATAGGTGAAATTATTAATAATTAATCAAAATTATTAGTAGTTAATCAAATTCAATAATAATTAAATTATTAATAATAAATTCACTAATAGTTAAATCATCAATAATAAATTCACTAAATATAGTTAATTACAAACCTAGGCGAAACATCTTAAAACATTTACTAAACTACCTCAACTAAGTTAAAAACCTAACCCACTTAAACACCTTGCCCACCAACCTAGGTGCAAATGTAAAGGTTTGAAATTTTCACTTCCATGTTTAATGACAAAGTCATTAACCATTAAACCATTATTTAAAAAATTGATATTTTTCATCATCACATATTATTATGCACATTATTCTCTACCCTTTGTTATTCTTTGTAATTCTTGGTTATTTTACCATAAGTTATTATAGGTTATTTTATCATAAACCATTGTTGGTTATTTTATGTTATTTTACCATAGGTAATTTTGACAATTTTTGGCAATTATACTATAGGTTATTTTAAGTTATTTATCATAAGCTATTATTAGTAATTCTACATTATTTTACCATAGGCTATTATTA
>Ga0209611_10013527_pt1 | contig 11177 bp, 2 predicted proteins | sample S1TSphgellanicum_3_FD_187693 | JGI IMG/M metagenome (GOLD analysis project Ga0209611, IMG submission 187693) | Host-associated microbial communities from peat moss isolated from Minnesota, USA - S1T2_Fc - Sphagnum magellanicum MG (SPAdes) (version 2) | ecosystem: Host-associated > Plants > Peat...
AGCTTGTACAATTGCATGGCATTGAGTAAATGTTTTTGGCAAGGTAAGTGTATATATTATATTTCCTTAGATATTAAAGTTATCCATAAAGTAAGGAAAACACAGCACCACAACCCTGAGTTTGATTGTTAAGGGGTGAGATTTTTAAAAAAACTGAAAAAAATACATTAGCATTCAATGGGGGTTGAAACTCAGAAAACCATCAATTTTGATGGTAGTGTAAATCAGCCCATCACGAATCACTTGCCTATGACCGAACATTTTGGCAAATCTTTCTCAATTTTTCTCCATTTTGTGTGATTTAAAATGTTATAAGAGCACCTTCTCAAGCTTTACAAATCATCATTGAAATGCAAAGCCAAAGGACCAGTCAAAAAAGAGCAATAAAGAAAATATGTGTTTTCAAATTGCAAATGTGCTTTTTTTCATTTTTTTCCAATTTGACTCTTCCTATTTTCAAACCTCATAACTTTCTTCTTTCTTATTCATGTTAAACAATTTAAAGTGCTATAGAACAGCACCTAAAGTTCTACAAATCATCTATCAACTCTAATAGCAACAAGACAACATACAAAGAATTTTTTTTGTGTTTGGGAATCGGTGTTTATAACATTTGGTGGTAAATTGTTTTTTTGAATTTTTGAACCCCTTTGCTTTGGGGGCTCGTAACTTTATCAATTATATTATGTTTTTGATGATTTTTAATGCACCAAATGTGCCAAAAGTAGTTGTTCAAGTTTTGTTGGAACACAAAAAGAACGAAGGCCTCCCCTTGGATCTAGCTTGCCTTGAGTGCTTAAATGTTCAGTCACCGAATAGTTTACCTGAATTGAGTTACATATGTATTTCCTTTTTCTTTGAGCATCACCACTATTACTACACATGTTTTCATTATTCCTACTAGTGCAATTTTTATAATTATTCTTGAACCTTGTGCATTAAATGTTGAATTTCAACATTTCATATTGAGATTTAATAAAATTCCCTTTGCAAATATCACTGGAAGAGGGGTTAGGGGATGAAAGGAGGCCCAAAGATAAGGTGAAAACATGGTGACTTTACCAATAATTTTATTAATAATGTTTGTTTGTAATTCATCTTAATTGATGAAATTTTAACAAACTTTATTCAACAAAACACCAAGCCAAGGAAGAAAGGAAGAACAAAGACAGAAGACAGTCTAAGCCAAAATCGCAAAAACCCAAAGAGGGTCACAAAGGGGTAGAAGAACAAATTATGTTCCAAAGCTCCCACTAGTTGCAAGAAGCGTAGAAAGAACCTAATGGAGGATGAAAAACTTGAAAGAACAATAAGCCCATAGAAGCCCTCCCTTGCAATGATGGCACACTTCAAAATAGAAGTGTTTGCGTTCTCTACAATTTTATCAACATTTTCTACCTATAAAAAACACTTAGAACCACAAGAGGAAGGCCACCAATGCCTTTTGCTAATCACACCATGCTTGTACATTGGTGAAAAAAATTGTTCACTTGTTGGTGTAGGCACCCAAAAATCTTTATTGCAAAAGGAATAAATGTGTTTGTTAGGTGCCAATCATGGTAAAGTCTTTCTTTTGCTTAAGCTACCATCATTGTAGCCACCCCACGAGGTTGATATCCCCACGAGAGATGGGGAGAAAAACATGTTGACACACTAAAAGTGCTTACAAACAATCTAAAAAGCTTAGGCCCAAGAATCTCTCAAAAATTTTCATGATGGTAAAGTAGAAAGAGGAGTGTTAACATCAAAATATTGATAAAAAAGGGAAACAACGAAACAAACAAGAAAATATTTGGGTAAAAATTTGAGAGATAATCCCAAACATAATTTAGACATCATTAAACTTTAGAATTGCCTCTCCATGGCAAACATCTTCATTTAATGCATCTTGCAAGAAGGAAGAAGAGAAAGATGTGGACCCAAATGGGACAACCAAAACCTTTATGTTGTTTGATGAGTAACAAAAATTGATGGGAGGAAAAAAACCAAAATGCAGACTAAAATGAGACTAAGCTAAACACTTCTGAGGCTCGATCACAAGCTTCACAAAAGGCAACTAAAAAACAAAATGGTCAAAAACAAGATGAATAATAAATACCAAGCCAATGATGTGAATTCATGTCATTTGCAAAGGAAGGAAAATACAAAAGGGAAAAATGTCCCCTAGAACATCATAACGCACAAAAATGGGCTAACACAAAAAGAGGTTTGGCAAGTAGATCGCTTTGGCACATGCCCTTTAAAGAGTGGATGACTAACATATCTCCTAGAGGGGGGTGGTGGTTGAAGTAAAAGGGAATATGTTGGGCATAAAAAGACCAAACAAAGGGGAAAGGGGAAAAGTTTAAACAACTAGCTCCTCGTCGCATGAAGCTCTTAAAATATGGTTTTATTGGAGATGGTGTTGAAAGCATTTACAACATCCACATGTAGCACCACCTAGTTAAGATGGATGTTTAAAATAGTTTGAACACCATGAACCATTACCTCCACGTCTGCCCCTTTGACAATCATGTTGAATTGATGAGGTGACAAGTGAATAAAGAAAACATCACAAAACTGCACACATAAAACTTTGCTCACCAATGTGTATAAGATCTCACCCACCAAATGAGCCAAATGCTTTTGAAAAATTTGGCTAAAACCAAAAGTTTGGCAACACCAAGAACTCGAGCAATAGACCTTGGAAGTTGGGATATGATCCACAACTTTATGGGAATTCAATAAAAAAGTTATGGGAATTTATTAACTCAATCCTTAGGGTCAAAAACATCTTGTAAGTGCTTGAAAACCATACATGAAGGACCACTAGTTGAAAAATGAAGCGATTAAATGAAAATTAGCTTAAAAGAATTCAAGGAAAATTCCAAATATAAATTGAGTTGAAAATCCAACAAGGAGTCTTGGTAAGGATAAAACAAATTTAAAGGATGAAACATTTGCAAGGCATTAATGGTTTCAGAAAAGCTTAAGGCCAAGGCAAGGGGGGCAAGAACCGTAATGGCATGAAGATACTCTCCAACACATCTTAGGGAAAAACTTTGTTTAAGCTAATGTGGCGAGGGCAAAACTAATATTAGAGGGGTGCTAGTTTGAGGAGGAATGTCCACTAAGTGAGCTCAAATTAAAAAAAGAGCCATTACAAGGGCTTGTGCCCAAAAAACATGTTCCACTTAAAGTTTTTCCCAACTACTTGTTAAAAAATGCTATAAGTGTGCCTAAATCTCCTTATGAGTAGTTGCACCACCACAACAAGGGAGGAAAAGACACCATTGCAAGAATAATAAGAAAATATGCCAAATAAGCACATCAAAACATTCACAAGCCAAATGATCAAACGGAAGCTAAAAAAATAATCGTACCTCCCACCTCAAAGCTAAAGGGATGTGCGCACACAAATGAAGATGAGGAAGACCCAAATGGAAGGCTTTGAAGGGGTCCAAAGTTGAAATCAGTGCCCAACCTAAAGGCGAGGGAAAAAGGGCAAGAAAATAATCAAAGGGACATTGTTCACCAAATGAGAAAATAGTTTGAAATACTTGGCAATGCTTAGTAATGAGCCATGTTATGCTACAAAGAAAAAGCTCCATATCCAAAGCATGGGACATCATGCTAAGTGGGAAGCACCATAAAAACAAGACCTCGAAATTGAATCCTACACCTTCAATGGGTAAAAAGATGAAATAGACCAACACATAGGAATGTGCCATGTAAGCAAACCAAAGGCCTAAAAAAGGGACTACCAAGGCCTATGATGCAGACCACAATCTAGGCTAAAAGAAACAAACTAAGATTCTAAAACCAATACAAAAATTGATATGAAAACCTAGATGCACCTTATATTAATGTGTCTTTTGCCATTGACCCCAACTTGACATTGAAACCCATCTTCCACCCCTCCAACCTTCCAACAACTTCCCTTATGAAGCAAAAGAACACAAGGAATGATTTTATCACCCCTTTTTGGAAAACTTGAACATTAGCAAGCAAAATCTTAAGGGGCTTTTAAAGCTCCTCCATCTTTCCTTCCTATTTTTATTAGAACTAGCAATGGCACCTATAGTGTACATGAATGGGGGCCCCACCCAAAATAAAAACTGATAGAATCCAAAAGTTGCCCGTGTAGTTTAGTTATGGCAATTCCATTATCACACCTTCTTCTATTATTGTTGTCATCACTAGATACTTTTTCAAAATATAATGTACAAAAGTTGCCAAGGTATTAATTTACCATTCCATTGCGTGATTTTCTCATTATAAGAAAATGTGGTTTCTTAGAAGGTCCAACTTGAAAGAAATGTCCATATTGACTAAAGGAGATGGCCATTTTGACAAAATGTTTGGGCCATGAAAAACATGAGTTACTTTGATTGAAACAATTGACTACAACAACCTTTTTGATAATGAGACAAACCAAATATTTAATAAAAAGGGACAAGGGTCCATTAAGATGACCAACATTTAGTCAAATAAATTATATTCAATGGTTAGGGCTTATTCAAATTGATCATTTTGATTTAAAATTTAATCAAATCAGCCATATTAATTTGATTACTTAATTATAAGTTTGTATGACTTAAGGTGTATACCTAATTTAAGTTCAGAATTAGGTTATTAAATTAGGCATACTACAGTTAATAAGTACCTATAACATTTAATAGGCCACCTACATGTTACCTTTAACCACGTGTAAGTACTTAGGCTTAGTATGTTAATTAGCTAATATTTACTAATTAATAATTAATACTTGATAATTGAATATTAATAATTAATTAGTTAATGTTAATTACTCACAAATCAAATGTTGATTAAAAACCAATAATTAATTAATACATCAACTTATTAATTGATTAATTATTATTATTGATTTATTGATTTATTGATTTAAATTAATAATTGATAATAATAGTAAATAAAAAACAGTTAATATGTAACATTAAATATTAAATAATTATCAACTAATGGTAAATGATCAATAATAAATATGAAATCATTAGCCATTAATATTGAACAATAGTAGAAAACCCCCTTTTTCAACCATAATATTTTCAACTACATGTCATTTCCAATTACGTCTCAATTGCAAAAAAATTATTATTTAATTAAATAATTCAGTACTACTTAGCAAGTTGAAACATTAATGTTTTTAGCAAATAGTGAAAACTCAAATCTCAACTGAAAGGATAGTCATGGAATATTCTTAGTACCCACGAATGCTACGATTGAATTATAGTTGAAGTTCGACTTGGAGAATGATGACATCCCAAGTTGTGCCTTTTAGGGCATTGTGTCAACTTCATGATTCCCGTGTCCAACTATGGTCCATCATAAACATAAACATGGGTGATAATGCCAATTGGAAATATGAAATGCAATTTTGAACTGATGTCTTAGTTGCAACTTTGCCGCAACGATCTTTCAACTATAACGACTATTTGTAATAGTATGTCATACATATATTAGATACCTATTAATTATTAGTAAATAGATAACTACATGGTTACTTATCTAAATAGTAGTTAGTAGGTACCTATTTACTAGTTTCCAACATGTGTGTGTGTGTGTGTGTGTGTGTGTTATCATATCACCTAGATTAGTATAACATAGGTATATATTATTATATATTATGTTAAAATTATAAGCTATTATCAATATTAATAATATTATCAACCATTATTCACTTTAGTAAAATTTTATTTTATAAAAACTTTACTTCATATAACTAATATTCAATTATAAATATGATTTATATTAACTTTAATGTATATTAATATTATAATTGATTATAATTGATTATATTTTTATGTATTAACATTTATGAATATTTATTTATAAATATCAAATTTATGTATTATTTTATATTATTTTTACCATCAATTATATAATTAACTATAAATAATGAGCTAAATTATAATAAAATATTTAATGAATATTATTTATATTATTTGAAAATTTTAATTAATAAAAGTATATTTAATATTTAAAAATATAAAATATAATAATACTATAATATAAACATTATAAGGTATTATTATAAATATTTAATAATGATGCTAATAGGTTTTGTAATTTGATAATAGATATTTCTATGTTTAATATTTAGTGTACCTAATAGGTGGATTAGGTTAGTATAACATAACCAATGGGTAGGGTAAACACGATTGTCACCAAACCCTTACCATATTTTTGAATTTTTTTTTTTCTTTCAAAAAACATTTCATGACTATAGGTGAACCAAATGAAAATTTACAATACTTCTTGGAACTCTGAAAACAAAGAAGCAAGAAAAAGGTGAACTTGTTCAAAGAGAAAATAAATATTTAAACCCCCTTACTTTCAAATTTCATATCTTCCTCATTTCTTATTTGTTTTGAACAATTTAAAAAGCTATGGAAATACCATCTAAAGCTTTACAAAACCTTTTTGATATGCAAAGACAACAGAATGACGTCCAAAGATCTTAAGCTTTAGAATGCAAACTGGTCATATGTGCCAACCCACATGCCCATGACCCCCTTCACTTGGAGAAGGCATATTTTGCTCATTCCTTCATTGATTTGAGTAATTTTTATTGCATTAGATGTGTCATTTGAAGCTTTAAAAAACCTCTTTGATGTGTAAAGATAATAAAATGACTTCCAAAGATCTTAAGTTCTAAAATGCAAACTAATCATATGTGTCAACTTACATGCCCATGACCCCCTTCACTTGGAGAAGACGTATTTTGCTCATTCTTTCATCGATTTGAACATTTTTTACTACATTGGATGTGGTATTTGAAGCTTTACAAAACCTCTTTGAAGTGTAAAGATAAAAAATTAACGTCCAAAAACCTTAAACTCTAAAATGCAAAGTGGTCATATGTGCCAACCCACATGCCCATAACCCCCTTCATTTGGAAAAGGCATATCTTGTTCATTTTTTTCATCAATTTGAATAATTTTTGTTACATTCATTCACTACTAAAAATTTTGGGTTTTGCAACTATCGTTTACAATTAAAATTTAATTGCATGCGACACATCCAACTACAAATTTTTGTAGTTGCCTAAAACAAGTTGCACATGACATGCAGTAACTACTTACTTAATGGGGTTTAATTATTATCTACCTACCTAGGCACCATGTGTCAACATTTTATTAGCCATAAATTGGATGATTTAGATTTCATTAATTAATAGGCAGGCCTTGATTGCCACGTGTCACCATATAATTGGTGTTAAAATATTGAACACGTGTCAAATGGTCAATGAATGTTCCATGGTGTGCCATGTGTCATCATCCTAGTGGCAAAAAAATTAATGATTGAGATTAATCCAATGAATTTTTTATTTTGAAAACACAAAAAAATAAAATAATGACACGTGTCCACAAGCTAGTTGTCTAATTTTTTAAACATGTGTCATATTTTGATTAGTTGTATGTAGTTGCAAAGAAAGTTGCACATAAGGTGCAATTACATTTGGATTGGTATGTATGTATGAACATGCATACTAACACCGTATATACATCTTGCATACATAGTGTATGTAAGTAGGTTGAAAAATAGTTAAGCTTAGGTTATATATGTAGGTTTAGAGTAATCCGATTTTATTTTTAGGTTTGACCATTTCAGAAAGGTCAAGTTTTTTTCATTCACTCATTCCAAATGGCACTTGGTATTTGGTTTCAACATAATTATTACTCCTACTTATTTACTGAGCCAAATAGAATTGGAAGCCAAAGGATATGGGTTAAAACATTCCATTGCAAACCTCATGAACCAACCTAGTTACACATTAGATGCAACTATTGTATTAAAATATAATAGCCAAGGGAGGGCTCTATTGCTTTTGGTGTCCAAACAAAACTTGAAGCCCTCCTCTTGGCGCATCTAACACATTAAAAATTGTTGAAAAAAAATTAAAAATGAGAAAGTTATGGCCCCCCAAAGTAAAGGGGCTAAAAAAAACTCAAAAAAGAAACTATTGAGGCGGCTCTTAAACACCCAGAAAATTCATTTTATGTTTTTTTTTGCTATTAGAGTTCCAATGTGATTTGTAGGACTTCAGATGGCCCTCTTATAGCACTTTAAATCGTTTAAAATGAATATGAAATAAGAAAGTTATGAGCTTTGAAAGTAGGAGGGGTCCTAAGAAAAAAACAAAAAACAAAACATCTTATAACTTGGAAAACTTATTTTTCTTATTTTTCTTCTTGTTAGTTTTTCATTACTCCTTTTCTTTTGCATTTTAAAGGTGATTATAGGATATTTGGTAATTATGATTACTTAATGAAAATATGATTTTAATATTATTATCTAGTTTTAATTAATAATTAGCTTAAGACATTTGTATACTTGTAGGTTAATTAGTGTAGCCTATTTACATTAATATTTTAACATAAATAATAAAATTTAAATATATAATACCTATTGATTATATATATATATAAATTGATTATCACTATAATTATAATAAACATTTAATTTATAATTATAATTATTTATAATAAAATTTATAATATTATCATATCAATGGATTTTGAATTTTTTTTTGTTTAATCAAATGTACATTTTTTGAAAAAATATTTCAAAATAAAATAAAGTCAAACATATTTAAACCATGGTTTAGTTTAACTTAATTTAGCATAATTTTGTTTAGCAATAATTAGTTTAACCTAGCTTAATTTAACCATTTTTAATTTTCGCCTAATTTAGTTTAGCCATAAATATTTTAGCATAATTTAATTTAAACATATTTATTTTATCCTAATTTAATTTAGCCATAATTAGTTTGGCCTAACTTAATTTAGCCATATTTATTTTAGCCTAGTTTAATTTAGTTCAGCCATAATTAATATAGTTTAATTTAATTTAATCTAACTTGATTTAGCCACAACTAGTTTGGCCTAGTTTAATTTAACCATAGTTAATTTAACTTATTTTATTTTATTTTAACCGTAATTAGTTTAGTTTAGCTTAATTTAACCATGGTTAATTTAACTTAGGTTAATTTAGGCTAGCTTAAGTTAGCATGGGGTTGACCTTAGTACTAAAGGTACATAACACTATTATATATAACTTATGTAGATATATTAAATATAGTATTTAAATATGTATAAGTTTAGGTCATTATTTTTATGACATATGTCCATGTTGTACACATTTAGTTGCATGTTAGTTGCACACACAACCGTATGGCCCAAAAATTATATGATAACAAATTTATAATTGCAAACATGACCAAGATAGTTACAAACGACAACCAGTTGCATGCTAATTGCATAGTGACTGGTTACAAATGACAAGATTTCTAGTAATGATTATGCCATTTGAAATGCTTTGTTGATTTAAGATTGTTCTGTAATGGTAGGCAATTTTTAAAAAGTGGGGCCCATGTTCATAGTAAACCTTTTACTTCATGGGCACCAAATGTTCCATGTCCCCCAACTTATCATGTCTCATCGAACTTCGTAATTCCCATCACTTATTCGCTTCATCATGTGCCACCATCGACCTATCCTTCACTTCATCCCCCATGCAAACCATAAACCATGCATTAGTTATGCTTCCAATTCTAACAAATCATACACCACTTATTAATGCCCCCTACTAGCCTCCAACCCTTCATGTGAATGAGGGGTCCTAACATTACACTTTCCCAAACCCTTTCGATCATGCACAACTAAAACATTTTCCCCCTACCACTATATTGGTCCCTACAGTTTGCCATGATCATACCCCCCAACCTACTCCCATTTCTTCAACACGCCCTCAACCTCCACCTAAAGTCTTGTGTCCCACCTATGGGCGCTAATTTACCAATCGAGGGTTAGTTTGTCATCATTGTTATTATCAAACATCTAATCCATCCAATCCAAACCCTTGTGATCATCTTAACATAATACCTTCCCTTATTCCCACTCCACCTACATTAACTTAGACTTGGGGTTTGACATTAGATGTCCTTGGGTCCTTTCATTCAAGCCTTTACCGTCCTTGTTTGTGTAATTGCATCCCCATCACTTTATAGCGTGATGTACAAGTGGCATTTTGTTAGATAAGCTAATGTAAGACCCATACAATGTGGCAATTTGAATGTCACCATGTTTGCATTCTCCATTTCAAGGTAATTTTATTTTTTATTTTTTAAAATCTCGCCACTATAAAAAAATAGAGATTTTTTAAAAAATACAAATTGATTTTGAAAATGGTCACATTGACCAAGGAGATGGTTGTTTTGACTAAAGGTTTGGGACATGAAAAATACATGTTTTATTGAAATATTTTATTAAAATGACATTTTTCACCATGCAACAAACTATGTAAAAAGTCATAGGTCTATCAAGAGAACCAAAGCTTCATCAAATTGACCATATTCAATAGCCCCATTATAATTTATAATTAGTCAAATTGATCATTCTAATTTAACATTTCATCAAATCAACCATATTAATTTGACTATTTAATTTACAAATTTATTTTGCTTAAGGCACATACCAAACTTAAGTTCATACTTGGTAAGGCTTACTTTAAACATATTACACCTAATAGGTACTAATAAAATTAATAGGTTATTTGTACATGCTACCTTTAAGCACATGTAGGTATTTAAACTTAGTACATTAATTACTTGATATTTAATAATTGATAATTAATATTCAATAATTTATGATTAATATTTTATATAATTACTTGGTCACCAAATAAATATTAATTAATAACCATTAACTAATTTTTCTGTCAATGTGTTAATTGATTAGGTATTATTATCAAATGATCAATTTCATCTAATTTTCTGGTTAATACTTGGTAATAATTCATAATAATTAATAATAATAAATATAAAAATTTTAATAATTATTGATAAATTATTATTTTAAACAAATTTGTTAGTTAATAGTAATTTGTTACATATTTGTCTAATGTATAATAATTATTTGTACACAAGATTTCTTGCACATATGTTATGCACTTTTTTTCTTTTCTTTTTTTTTTGGTTTGGTATCTCCATTTGATAATAACTTTCAAAGTAGAACCAGCTTTTTGGGTACATTCACAAATAAAGGAGTCAACAACACATCAGGTGGTGTCTTGAAAAATCCATTTGTGATGTTTGAAAATATGCACGCAAATCTAGCACTGCACAACTGGATTTTCTCAAAACAGAAAAAACTGAAAAGGTCACTGCATGGGAA
>Ga0209611_10013528_pt1 | contig 11177 bp, 12 predicted proteins | sample S1TSphgellanicum_3_FD_187693 | JGI IMG/M metagenome (GOLD analysis project Ga0209611, IMG submission 187693) | Host-associated microbial communities from peat moss isolated from Minnesota, USA - S1T2_Fc - Sphagnum magellanicum MG (SPAdes) (version 2) | ecosystem: Host-associated > Plants > Peat...
CATATATATGTTTATAAATGTGTAATAACTCCTGACCTTATTTGAGTGACATATCATAAATACGTCACTCAGCCCAAGGCAGCCTGGCACAGATTCCTACACATGGGCAGGCGCATTAGAAATCTGCACCTTCGAAACATGCCAGGTTTCAGGATCATGTTTCAAATCCCCCCTTACAAATTGTGTTGCACCTTCATACCTCTCTAACTTTATGCCTTTTGGTTTACATCCTGAACAATGTAACCTAGTCCTTCAAACTCGATGTTCAAAACAGCAAACTTAAAGTCCCAAAACTTAAAGTCTCGAAACTTGACGTCAAATTGTGAGGTTCGACCCTAAGCCCCAAACATGAGCCCAAAACTTCACCCCTGAAAGTAGTCTTGGAACTCAAAACCTAAACCCAATAAGCCAAGACCTCCCAATATGTGAAGGCATCAAAAGAGCAAAAAAGACAAAACTTGCAAGAACTCGAAACATCAGCAAAACATAGCTTAAATGAAGGGTTTAACATTGTCATAATTGAAATATTCAAGTTTCAAAAAATGTGTATCAAATGCACGATGAGTCAAACATTAGTAACATATCATTTGAATAGTCTAATTTGGAAAGAATATTAAATCTAAATTTGTAATAAATAAAAAAATAGCTTGAATAATAATATAGATTGGGGATGACCATATATGGTTTATTTAATATGGCTAGTACACCCCAGAATTTATAACATTGGTAAAAGGCCTAAAATTCAAAAATTCACAATCTATTTCCGCCTACTTTTACTTTTTGACCAAGGATCATCAATTGACATACTTTAACATGCTTGTGCCCTTGGATGAAATGGTAATGAAAGCTCAAACCTAGAATCCATTGCATGAAGATTGAAAGGCCAAATCCTCGTTGTAAGAAAATTAACCTTTATATTGTGAGGAATAAAAGTTCATTTTAATGCTAAGGAAACCCATTGAGCAAGGTCTTCCTTTTCTGTAGGTTTGTGGTTGTTTGCCAACCCCCAAACATTTCGATATTTCTTCAATTTTTTAAAAAATGGTTTAAAATAGATAACATCCAATGGTTAAAGGGCATGGCTTGTGTGAGCTAGCAAAGTGAGCATGTCTAGCCCTAGAACTTAGGCTTCACATACTATTTCCAATGTCACATGGAATCCATGCCTTTGTAAATTGAGTAGATGTTGATTGTTGGGTGTTATATTACCAATTGATTGAACAAAATGTGAAATCCAAGCATGAAATCTTTTTTTGGTCATCCATGTTTTGTGTTGCATAATCATAGTGCCCCTATATCACATTTTAAATGCAAATACGCATGTAACGGCGGCCTTTGAAAATGTAAAAGCTAGGACTGTATGGTCTAGCTACATTGACACATGCAAGGATTGACATCCACTCACATGCTTTTAGAATTAACCCATACACATAATGTGAGCCTTTTTTTGCAAAAACCTTTCCTCCACCATTATGACCATCTTGGACACTAGATTCATCACAATTCCATATGTGATTTCGAACATAATTGTATTTTTCATACAATTGTTGCAAGGTTTTGTAGAATGAAGCACAATTGTCATGGTTCAAGGCTTTTGCACGACTAACCTCAAGTCCTTGGACCATGTGCAATGATAGATTTGGATGTTTTTTCTTGAACCAACGCCACCAACATGCACCAAGAATGTCATTAGTGAATGGAGTAGTCCATTCTCACACTATTTCAACAACTTTGAATTTTAATTGCTAAATGCTACTTGTGCATGACCAATTTCCTACATTTTGAAAACCAAATTCACAATTTCTTCTTCCTCAAATTTTGAAATAATGTTTGTTGAATTAGTTTTTTGCTTTTCAATTTGCCATTGAAACATTCTCTCAAATGAAAGAGGAATGCCATAGGACCTTGCATGCACATTGATTGGAGTTCAAAACTTTGTAGCATCCATGGCAACATGAAAAGCTTTATTAGTCCATTGAACCCTTCCTTGTTGCCCTCCTTTCTTTGCATTTGTTGCCTTTGGGTTGTCTAGAAATAGAAGATCAAGGATGAGGTGAGAAATGGGTTGTGAATAGGATTAAAACATTTCATTTGTTTGATTTTCAAATTATTTTTGGAGGGAAAAGGTTTAGGATGTAGTTTTGGAATTTAATGAAGATTGGGAGATTGTTTTGTTTTGACACAAATATATGGACTTCAAATCTTTGTACATCCATGCAAAAACATCCTTGTACTTTCAAAGAAGTTCCTCCAACTCCAACACCTTTTCTAGTTGTAACTTAGAATTCACCTTCACCATCTATGGTTATTCTTAACACCCCATATTAAGTTTTTTAAATTGTTGTGCTTCTAGTAATATCTAGTCGATTATATGCAACTCTTGAGCCTTGACCTTTGCTAGGGTTTCATCTATTTGGACATTCTTGGCTAGAGTTTGTAACACATTTCTAAATACCCATTTTCTTTTAGAGAAACTACTAGTTCATATCTATGTGCAATTTCTCTTTCTACTAAAAACAAATTATGTACTACTTAGTTTTGTACTATGATTCTTGATTTTAGTACTTCTATGGTTGGACTTTATGATTCCTATAGATTGAAATGCATCTGGTAGACTAATGGTGCCTATGGAAAACAATTATAGTTCAATAGCAAATATGATATCATCCTCATTAGTGATACCATTTTGGTAATTGTAGCATAACAACACTTTTGGTGTTTTCACCTTTGTTCCCAAGTGCTTAGTCACTTGTAGATGCAAGCTATGGTGGCTCATTTTTTGCATCCTTATGGACCTTCTATATAGTTTATTATATTCAAATGCCACAAATGCATTGTAAAATCGTTAATTTGACAAAAATATTTTTGGATTAAGATTGTCAACTTCCATAAAATATTTATTAGGGGGTGAAATTCAATAAACATACATCAATTGTATAGTAATAGACTTTTAAAGTGGACATATGGACTATAATCTAGGTTCTACATTAGCATTCAAATGCATTTTTTATTGTGATTTCATCTCAATATTTTTTATAAGGACTCAATATATGATACATGATGGAAAAACAAATATGGATTGAAAAAAATTACAACAAAAATTTTAACCAACAAATAATTATGGACTTTTGAATGAACAAATTTCAAAAGTCCCAATTTTGGTAATTTTTTATTGGATTGATATATTTTTTCCCTTAACATGTGTAATAAAGAGTTTTCTAGATGGGCAACCTTTCATATGGACTTTATTAATTGATTAATCACCACATATAGGGCCCATTCAACATTTGTTTTAACGTTTTTTTCCATTGTAATGTTAATTTTTCCATTTATATGGACTTTTGGGACTCTTGTCTTTTTTGAACCACCATAACTTGCATCTACCCACCACTATGGTTTTGATTGTTCCATTCACTTGAATGGTCACTATTGTCATGCATGTACATGGCCTCATACATGATGGCCAGTTACGGGCATGCCCATCATGCCTTGTAAGGTTAATGTGCATTTTTAGGGTTAATGTACGGTCTTAGGTGACTGTACGCTATTAGGTACTTAGGGTTTCAGTTTGTTGGCGATTGTATAAAAGGTCAAGCCCTTCTTTTCTTTTTTTAGTTTTTCTAGAATTCTTTAATCAAAAGAATTTCCTCCATAGTCAGATTGGATTTTTAAATGTTCACGGCAACCATTGCACGACCACCGTCTACATACACTACATGTTCATTCCTTCTTTGCAATTCAATTTTAGAAAAACTCTATTATCTGTTGCTTCATGTTGAAAGTGACAGATTTTTTGTGCCTTTGAGTTTTTGAATTGTTGCTACTAGTGTTGTTGCTACTAGTGTTATTACTGCTAGTGTAGTTGTTGCTAGTGTTGATATTGTCAGAGGGAGCATAAGTTGATGTTAGTGTTGCTGCTGGTGTTGTTGTTACTGAAGGGAGCTTGCGTTGTTACGTTTCTACCAAGTAAAGATAATGCAATGTCAGCCATCGTTGGAGTGCCATGTGTTGCAGCATAGCGTTGGCCATCATTGGAGTGCCATGTGCTGCAGCATAGCGTTGGCCATCGTTGGAGTGCCATGTGCTGCAGCATAGCGTTGGCCATCGTTGGAGTGCCATGTGCTGCAGCATAGCGTTGGCCATCGTTGGAATGCCATGTGCTGCAGCATAACGTTGGCCATCGTTGGAGTGCCATGTGTTGCAGCATAGCGTCAGCCATCGTTGGACTACTACGAGCTGTAGCGCAGTGTTGGCCATCGTCGTAGCGCCCGCCATCGGTATAGCCCAACAAGTTGTAGTGATGTTCAACCTCTGTTCGTTCGACTTTTGTTGGACATTTATTGGACATTTGTTCGACCTCTGTCGGACTTTTGTCAAACGTCCATCAGACTTTTGTTGAACATCCGTTGGACTTTTGTTCGACTTCCATCCGATATCCATTTGAGTTCTATGTAACTTTCATTTTGCATTGTGCATCTTGCCGTTCTATCATCCTACCTTTCTGTTCGACATCCATTTGACTTCCATCCGACCTCCATCTGACGTCTATTTGTTGTTGGTCATTCCCAATGACACACCATATTTTTGAAATTGTACGTTGTGTTAAAATTTTACAGTTAGTGCTTTGTATTGTTACAAAATTTTGGGGCATGGGACAACACCATGTCCTTGGATGATGAGAGCACTACCGCTCAGCTAGAACCTAGGTATTAGCTACGAAGTAACACACAATCTTTTGAGCTAATTTTTTTAAGCTCACGATCTTCACAACAGTACCATCAAACATTCATAACACCATCATCATCCAGTACAACTCCTACCAAAAATTCAAGTTTAGGTTACACTACATCGACGGTGTATCAAAGTCCATTTGGAGGGGTTAATAAATGGGGTACGCCTGCTGTCACACCTGCTTTCACATCATCACCTATATTTTACTGCAAGTCGTGACTTCTACACCCATATATACCATGGAGGTCAATAGTTCTTCTGGGAAAATTGAGAAGTTTCGCAGAAGGCTAGGTACTATTTTTTTTGAGGGAGTTCAAGGCAACTTTCTCAGCTATGGTTTGTGAGTTGGAGCTCAAGTATAGCGCTAATTACACTGAGGTGTTCACATTCAAACAACTGGCCTGTTATGTGCACTATGACACATTGGATGTCTACAAATAACATTCTTTGAGGATTTTGGGTGTCACCCAAATCCCCAACCCAACTTATGCCACAGCCATTGCCACTGCCTTTCAAGCTATATTATAAGCTGCCAGTGCACATCATGGGACTATGCCCAATAATCTAGATTCGATACCTACTTCAGTAAACCTTTCTCCTCAACAACTCATTGCTGCTACCACAAACATTCCTCCCACCATCGATGCACTAGCTTTTGTTGATTTAGTGGGAGAATTCTTGCGAGTTCTTGAGCTGGAATTTCCGATGAAGAGTTCTAAAAAAATTATGCAGCTCACCACCTTCTTTTGGTAGAAAGATGAAACCCTCAAAATGGTTTATAAGAGGCTTCTCAAGCTTAAAGAGGATATTCAAAGCATCACAGACCTGGAAGCTGCCCATCGGTATCTTCATTCATTAGAAGGTACTCTGACACTCCATGCGCAGGTTTTACAACGAGTTTTTGCAAAATTTAGAGACTCGTACACTTTGTTAGATGTGTACAACATTTCTAAAAAGCTGGAACTAGTTCATGCAAACTATGAGGTTAGTACTATGAGGCTTCCTTCACATTCAAGGCCTCAGCCTCCACCAGTTGCGCCAACCAAATCATCACATTCTTCTTCAAGGGCTAAAGTAGTGCACTCGGCTACACCCATCCTATTGTGGCAATCCTACCCACAAAGCTAGTGAGTGCAACATTCCTTCTAAGGATCTCTTTTGTGATTACTATGGGAAAGAGGGACATTAGGAAGTTGTTTGTTTTGCCAAGTTCTTGGAAAGGAAGCAACTTCAATTACTACGGCAAAATCTGTCAACATCTTTTGTTGTCCCTCAACCAAAAACCAAGGCACCTAAACCTTCCACTCAAGCTTTCCCCACCAAGGGTAATTCTAGAAAGAATACTAAGAAGAAGGAGCACAATGCTGACAAGAAGAAGGTGTTTCAAGCCCATGCCATTCAAGTTCAGACTTTGCAAAATGAACTCGAATCATTGAGGACCCAACTTGCTAATCTAAAAGGCAAGTCTTTCTAACCAACTAATCATGCCCAACTTGTATAAGGTTCAGGATCACGGGAGGGACCTCCTAGGTCATTCTATTGCCTCCCACACGATGCCATGGTTGGGGAATATGTTCTTTCCAGTGCACACAATTCTAGTCTCACTCTAAGATTTGCTATTTCTTTTTGCCTTTCCTACGTCGTGGCACAAGAGGCTAGTGTGGCACCCAAAGTTTCTACCACTAGGCAGGTGATTCAGACTAATGGATTCGCATCTGGTTTAAGTCCTATTACCAGGGCTAGAGGAGTTCGAGCAATCATGCCACAATTTTTTCGTCCTCTCAACATGGAAGAAGATTGCACCTTGTTGGTGAGGGGGGAGGAGACTACTACACCACAAGTTGTTAGAGCATCAAATTCTCGTGTCTTAGGAGTACATGTACATCAAGAAAACATACAATTTTCCATTGATCAGCTTATGAAGTGCTAACTTCAAATACGTGAAGTGGCGCAAAAGCTTGTGAGTACACTGTTGTTTAGTTTTCAAAATTTGAAGCTAAGCACCAGGGACATAATTACAGTATGAAGGGATACCTTGAACATTACATCAGGTCTTTTACCAATCCCTGATCCACATGCTACAAGGGTCCCATCCAACACCCTGGAGAGACACTTGATTGGTTCATGTGTTGCAGATGGCATTCGTAATTTGGTCATTAGTTCTAGCATGGCTAAACTAATGGGCTTTCCTACCTCTAATTCTACATTCACATATAAAAAAGGAGTTAAGAACACCTCAATTGTGGATTTGTTACTTAGCAAAGGCGTTGTGCATAGCCATTCTCCTCACAAAGTTTCTCATTCATTTCCAAAGGTGGTGCCTAATGAAAAAACTTCCATCACCACTAGAGTTGCCATTATCGACAATACTAATTCAACAATCCACGTGGGAAAACATACACCCAGGGTGGTACTTCTTGATATAGGTGCCCAACCAATGATTCTTGGAGTTCAAATTGTTAAGAAGATGGGCATGCTCAACTCCAAACTACAGAAATCTATGTGACAAATTTGCACCACTAGTGGGAGCGTAGAGGAAGTACTTGGGGAGAACTCAGATTTGATTGCACTTAATTTCAATAAAGGTACAGATTGGGAGTTTTGCCTACATATCAGATGTTTAATCACTAATGCCACTAGTTACGATGTGCTCATTGGGCAAAAGGCCTTATTTCCACCAGGTTTCACAATTAACAACTAGTTCGAGCATGTGTACTATCGAGTGGATTGGGAGATTGATGGCCACTACCTGGGATACATACCCCTTGATTTACATGGGAACCTTAATCCTATGGCTCACCATTATATGTTCAAGGAAGCACACATAATTTCCTACATTCAACAAGCTAGCCACGAGTGAATAGAAAGAGATGAGGAGGAGATAACTTACGCTCAAGCTACTGAAAGCTTGAAGATGGTTCCTATTAACATTCAACACGGACCAAAGGTTTTACAAAGGTTCAAAGTAACCCACGAGCCCTTGGTCAAAGCTCCATCTAATTTTGAGAACATGGAAAGCCATGGGGAATCGATTAAGCCAGTACTTCGTTAACTAATCACCTAGACATCGCCTAAGGAAGGGATTACATTACTAGAGCTCTTTGGTGGTATTGGTATAGGTTTCGAAGCCCTACTACAGTCAGGGATGGTGGTTCGAAAGTATTTCTATGTAGACATTGATCCTATTGCAAGGCAAGTGGCAACATCGAGAATGATGGAGAGCACAGCCAGATTTCCACAACAGTTTGGAACCACCGCATGGAAGACCAACTTCATTTTTTTGCCCTCTAACATATAACTAATTCAGAAGAAACATATGGAATTACTTGGCCCCGTGGACTTCATCATTTCAAGTTGGGAGTGTCAAGGATTTTCAATGGTTGGATTTGGAGAAGGCTTAGTGACACAAGATCCGATTTCTTCACGAACATGGTACAATTGATCACATGGGCTCAATCCATTTCTCCTGTGCTTGGTTATGTAATTGAAAACACCTTTTTTTTGGCTTGACCAAAGGGAGAAAGTCCAAGAACATTACACACTAATCAAGCACTACCTTGGAGAACCACTCCTACTCAATGCGGCACAATGTTGTTCTTATGCGCACCAACTGCGCAACTGGTGGACCAACCTTGCACCACTCTTAGTGCTGCAGTTGGCTCTGAGATACACCATCAGAGACCCCAACCTAAAGGTTTTTCACATATTGGATGATCAGAGCTCTTGCCAACCAGTTACAAGGTAAGAAAAACCTCCTTGGTTTCCTGCGAACACAATAGGAAAACCAAGAAGTGTTTGGCCCACCTTTGTCTCCTTCCCAAGAGCACACACCTTTCAGGGAGATGGACCAAGCTTAGTATATCATCATGTTTCAGCCACTTGGGATGAACCAAGCTCAAATGAAAGAGAAAGGGCTATGGGGTTCCAAACAGGCATTATTAGTCACACTAAGTATTGTGACTAAGGTGACTAAATTGGAGCGTAACGCTCTACTAGGGAGAGGCATGGACCTGAACTCCCTTACATGGTTGTTGGTAACCTGTGTATTTTTAAAAATGTACACAACACTAACACTGATTCAATCAGCTTGCAGTTCTGGTGATGCGACCACAAGGCACCCCGACCAAGTACACTTGCCTATCTTCAACACTCTACATTTCACTATTAGTGTTGGGGGGGGAGGAGGTACCATGTAATTTGACTCAAGTTGTTTCTGATACACCTGGAGATACATCAGCTTTTGGATAAACAATTACAACCCTCTACGAATCTGCACAGTTGGATAGTGGAGAACCCAATACACTAGGTTCTTCAAACACACTTTCCAATTCCATTCCATGTGTTTCCAACTACCTTTTCGTTATGGGGAACCAACTCACCAAGAAGGAGAGAGACTAGGTCACAAATTTGCTAATTAAATATGAGAATGTGTTCGCATTCTCAATGAAAGACTTAAGTAAGTGTAAGACCATGCAGTTCTCTATAGACCTTATAGATGAGACACCCATTTATCAAAGGAGGCATAGGTTGAGTAAGCATGAGTGGGAATTGGTAGATGAAAGATGCAAAGAGCTCCATGAGGCTGGTCTCATTCAGCGATCAAGTTCTGATTTTGTAGCCGCTATAGTAATGCAAAAAAAAAAAGGATTCAACCAGATTATGGATTGAGAAAAGGATGTGTGAGGATTATAGGCCTTTGAACCTAGCTACACTTCAGGATAGGTACCCCATGCCCATCCCCGAAGAATTATTTGATAGCATTGGAGACTCAAACATCTTCACAATTGTGGATTTGAGGCAAGGCTTTAACCAAATTGTGTTCATTGCAAAGGATCGCAAGAAAACAACATTCCATGGAAATAACAAGTTGTGGGAATGGCTTGTGATGCCTTTTGGATTGAAGAATGCACATGATGTCTTTTTTCACCGAGTCATGGACCAGGTTCTTGAAAGGGCAGATTTCTTGAAATGCTACATAGATGACGTCCTAGTGCATAGCAAGGGACTCTTGTAGCACTTGCTCATCTTGAGGAGTTATTCAAGAGGCTCCATGAGGTCAATATGAAAATCCATCCTAAAAAATGTGAGTTTGTTATCACTTCAGTAGTTTACCTTGGACACAGAATTTTGCCAAATGGTATTATGGCTCATTGGGCCAAAGTAGTAGCCATTTTGGAAATGCCCAATCTTACTCATGTTCACACTTTGAGGAACTTCATCCGACTATGTAATTATTACAGGATTTATGTCCAAGACTTCAATACTATTATTCATCTTCTTTATGCATTATTAAAAAAGGATGTTGCTTGGACATGGAGTGATGAGGCTCAGGAAGCTTTCAACACACTTAAGGAAAAGCTTTCAGAGTTCCCCATTCTTAGAAGACCTGATTTTAGCAAAGTCTTCATTCTACACACTGACTAAAGTGCTCTTGGTATTGGTGTTATTCTTGGCCAACTTGATGAGGAAGGCAAGGAATATGTTATCGCTTATGCATCCCGAAACAACAACAACGCTAAGAGCAACTACTCTTCATACAAAGGGGAGTGTCTTGTTGTTGTATGGGCCGTCATACATTTCAGGCCCTATCTTTATGGCACTGAATTCTCTTTGTACACCGACCACCAACCTATCAAGTGGTTGATGACCAACAATAAGCTTATTGGTAAGTTAACTTGTTGGGCTTATACTTCAAGAGTATGAGTTCAAGGTTATTCATTGACCTAGTATTACACATCAGAATGCGAATACCATGTCGCGGAGACCCTTCACTACCTCTGAAGATTTCTCAAAAACTAGGCAAGACTACAACCAAATTCCAGCAGTACATGTATCTAATGCATCTAATTATCTTGCATTACTGTAATGTAACCTGGTTGAGCATCCCATTGTGGATATATGGGAAGATTTGAACACTTTGAGGTTTCTTCAGCATGGGGAATACCCTTCTCAAGTTACATCAAGTCAGCGGGATCACATATAATAGCGATCCAAATGCTATTCATGGAGGGACAATCATTTCGTCCAACGCTTACCACAAGGCGACAGAATGGTCCCTCCACCACATGAACGACCTGGTTTTATTTAGAAGGTACACTTGGAGCTTGGACACTTTGGAGTTAAATGTACTTATAACCTTCTCGCTCCTCATTACCATTGGAAAGGTATGTATGCTCAAGTCCGAGACGTCATTGCTAGGTGTGAGCAATGTGATAAAATGAAAACTTCTTTCTCCTATTGACAACTCACGCTTTTTCCACTCCCTATTATAGGCATGTTCTATCGCTCGTCATGTGATTTAGTTAGAGAGTTACCACAGACCTCCAAGGGTAATGTTTACATCATGATTATGATTGAGCATTTTTCAAAATGGGTCAAGCTTGTTGCGCTGCTAGACAAATCATCACATAGCACCAGCCAGGCTTTCGTACAACATGTCCTAAATA
>Ga0209611_10013530_pt1 | contig 11175 bp, 8 predicted proteins | sample S1TSphgellanicum_3_FD_187693 | JGI IMG/M metagenome (GOLD analysis project Ga0209611, IMG submission 187693) | Host-associated microbial communities from peat moss isolated from Minnesota, USA - S1T2_Fc - Sphagnum magellanicum MG (SPAdes) (version 2) | ecosystem: Host-associated > Plants > Peat...
ACAATAGATGCCATCACCGTCGACAACATATAAATTCTCTATCACCCCCAAATCTGGTGATTTCTCCCAATAGCGAAGTATGCTAAGTATTGTGGCAATACGATCCCAATCCGTTATGGTGACAAACTCCTCTAGAAGTCTTCCCCTTGCTCTACTTTCAAACTTGAAATTATTCCTATTTTGCGGAAAAGTATCAACATTAATCTGCCCTGAACCTATTTCAAAAGAATAAGAACATGCACGAGGTTCTTCTAAAGTAATTCCTTCAATTTTATGAATCTCTTGAACACGTATCTGATCCTTTACCGGAACCCAGCCTGGGCTCCTAGCTATGAACTGACTTTCCTGTGTTGGTGACACAACTGTAGCTTTCAAAAAAGGGTTGCAAGCAGCAAGAGACGGCATCATTTCCCTGACGTGATCTGACAGTCCTAAAGCCTGTTCACTTCCAAGAAACCTATCTAAAAGCTTCCACATCTTATACCTAAGCACAACTTCCGGCATGGAATAATTCACAATCACTATGGCATATAACAGAACAGAATACAATATCAAATATATTAGAAAGAGGACGTATCGGTATTTCGCCAAGGGCCAGTCAAACCACCTGCTTCCGATAACCAGCGTGATAATCAGCCGAAAAGCGGTTGAGATCAAAAACACTAAAGTGGCACCATAAAGTACAACATAAATCGGTAGCCTGGTCAGTCGTATTGAAGCGACCACAATTATCAGATGGGATGCAAAAACTGCATTGCTCAAAATCCCCAAAGCATAGGGAAGCATTAGGGTCGGCAAAAGCACCAAATAAATCCACAGCCGCTGGTTATATGAAGGACGTCCTACAGCTTTACGTCCCTCAAATCGCCTGGGTCTGTCCTTACTTTCTATCCCATCCCCCATCTGACAGTGAAGAGGTAGCGAAAAATGAAGCACTTTGGATCAACTGCAGATCTATATTTCTCGATCAAGGAGGCGGGCCGCAACTCTCACAAGAAAGAACTGATGTCGGAACACAAGCAATGCCATAGCAGATAGGGAAACGAAAGCTCAAGAGAATTCTCGAAGGAGAAGGTATGTGTACCCTAGACATGAGCAACGCGCCTTCGCCCGTGCATTGGTCAACACACGGCTGTTGGTGGGTCCCTAGTCGCTACTAATTATTTTTTATAGGAATCTTCGGATCAGAGCTTCCACTTACGAGAACATAAGAGAACCTGCTGTGAACTGCACTGGAAGCAGCGTTTCTTTTACTGGCGAATTGTAGCCAATTCCCCACAGTAAAAACTGCCTAGATTTTTCCTTTGTATTTTCAGCTCCCTTACCTACCTGAAGAAACCTGTTTTCAACAAGCGGGACCTTCTGCGGTAGAAGGTACCAGCCAGGCTCTACTGGGATCTTGTGACCAGCGGAAGGTACCAGGCAGCCTGTGACTATTTTTGAAAAGTGAAAAAATCTCAGCTCTGCTTTATGTAGGAAAAGACCGGAAAAAACAGGCCCTTCCCTGATTTCCCTATTCCTTCGACCTACTGGCTTCAGGCACAGATCGTTTTTCATTTTCATCCATTGTCCTCACCATCTTCCATTGGTTGTTAACATTAAATTGTGTCACCTTAAGGTAAGTGTTCAGGTTTGCTTCTTTGACCAATCTTTGTTGTTGCTTTAGTAAGATCCTCAACATCAATGAGGAGATCGTCATCAATTTCGCTGTTAGCGATGTTTTTTTTGTCATCGCTTTTTATGTTCTTTGCATCCATAGTCATCAAGTTTTGTCACATGAATTCATGATGTTTATGGAGAAGTTATTGTGAGTAGCAACCCACAACAAACGCCATTCTAGAAACATTGCTCCAACCTTCCAAGTTTTAAAATATTTTAGTTTTGAGCCTTCCTAAGTTGTTGCATAATGACAATGTGATTAATTTTTACAATTAAATGTCAATTATTATTGAACATTAAAACATTGTTCAATTTACAAGTTACAACAACATTATGAGATAACTTTGATATTAGTGATAATCCCACTTTCATTAAAACAAATTATGTTTGTTAAATCATATTGCCCTATAATCAAAGTTTATAAATTAATTTACATTTAACTATTGTGTAACTATTTTTTAGATATTATACTTATTATGCAACTATCTCCTAAAAATAAAAAGAATTAATTAATTAGTTAATATGTTGAAAAATTAGTTAATTATATTGTAATTGCAAGTGAGTTGAAATAAGTTTTATATGATAATTTATATGCATTGTACATATATTCATAATCAATTATGTTTAATTTTTTGAAAAGTTACATTATAATTGCATGTGACAATTATTTTAAAAGTATTGTAAATGTGCCATTAATACAAGAACTATGTTATAACTCGTGTACATTGTACATATATGTGATTGTAACATATGTTCACATTTTTTATCATTCATTATAAGATAATTTTGTAATTAATTTTTGACTATTGTGATTATTCTGTGACAACTAATAATTTGATAAAGATACAAACTTATTTGCAACAATTTAAAAATAATTATCATTTCAATAATTTAATTATTTAAATATTAAATATGCTCAATACACTTAATTTTTATGAACTTGTTAATTTCATGTTCACATGCATTCAACTTTTGAACCTTGGGCCATTATCCTTCATTTCCACCACCACCAAGAGTTGAGCACAAAAAGTTGTGACCCAAAATCAATCTTGTATAGTTAGTATAGTGCAATATCAGTGGGGAGCTTATCAGATATGAGATGATGCCAAAAAGTCAATAGGACACACTGAAAAGTGCTGAAAAACTTTTTCCATAAGACTCCAGATAAGTTCCTAGTAATTTGAATTCTGTTCAATTCAATGTTTCTTTCCAAGTTACCTGCCGGTTAAATAGCTTTTGTGCAGTCCAAGGTGAAGTGTATAATCACTGTATTTCCTTGGGTGAACCAGCACCCACGATTGGCTCTGTGATAGAAATCCCAAAATTTGCTTAAGTTATTACTAAATATTACAAATATCCCACACTACTTCGAAATCAAGGTCTCTGAGTTCAAGTCGAACATTTTTGGGGCTTAATAAGGCCACCAAGAGGCCTCACTCAAAAAGGTGTAGGTATCAAGGAGTGTTGGTATGGTATCAACTTACTTTGACACCAGCTGATAAAGGTATTAGACTCAATACTGTTTTTGGGCTGGTATGTGGCAGGTATATGTCTGGTGTATAGACTGGTATCACCTCAAGTCCCTACCAGCTGGTATGGATATTAAGCTGGTACTGAACTTAGGTCATACCAAACTGGTCTGATATTTGATATCAGTATTGATATCAGTCTCTGACCCTATACAACAGACCAAACCTTGCAAAATAATTTTGCACTACTTATGTACACTACACCTCCAAGTTTTAGGGCAGGCAGTCCATAGTAATGTCGAACAAAATTTCTAAAACTTTCTGAATTGCAAGCACTTATAATTTCGAAATGAATCAGTATTTATTGAAAATAATTTAATTATTTCCAGAATGGTAAAGGTCGTACAGTAATACTGAAAGCTTAAAAGTCATATAACAAGGTGTAATAAAGCTAAGGAGAAGAAAAAGAAATTGTCTTGGCATGGAAATGTGCCTCTCAATCAACTAGTTGTTAAGTAACAAGAGTTTCCGCTGCCACACGTGATGTGGTCTTGGCTACTACAATTTGAAAGATTTTTTAAAGCCTGGATTTTTTCCTCACATGAGCATTTTTATTTTAATGGGCTAGTGTACTTTCAATGCAATATATAGAACCAATGATGTGATTCATATCAATTAGTTGGGGGAGGTGAGAATCAAGATACAATTTTATTGTGTAATAAATTTTCCATTGATTTACAAAAAAGAAATCTTTTTTAAATCAAAAGTTTGGATAATCCTGGAAAATGGGATTTTCATTGCAATCTGAAGTGACAATGATATGAAACAAAAACTTTATTGTCACTAAGACTGTATACATGCATCACTCCCCAAAGTAGAAGGGTACTGTTCCTGCTCTTTGGCCCCTCTACAGGTGTGAGGAGCACAACGTTTGTCAAATCATATGGGATAAAAAGAGGTGCTATTGGGAATGTGTTAATGAAAATAACAAAATCATGGAGAAGCAATTGAGAACATGATGACAACCCATTGAGAATCTGATGAGACACATTGCGAATGAGGAGAAACGGAAAAAGAACCTCTCCTCCTCACCCCAATCTAAAAGGAAAAATATCAAGGCACCTTGAGTGCATGCAGAGCTTCCCCTGGCTGTATGCAATTTCCCTTCACAAAACTCTTGTTACCATTTTTGGCCTAGGCTAATGGAGGGGGAGAATTTTGGGGACATAGTTTGTGGCATTTACTTCAATCTCTACCATGTCTTCGCAATTGAAAGATAATTGAATGCACCCAATTGTGTTCCAATCTTTGAAGGATAGACTGTCCCTTCTTTTCTCTTTTTTTTCTTGACACAAATTGACAAAATCCATTACACAGGAAAGTACCATCCCATGTTTGGGGACACCAGATCTTCTGAGCACTACTCCCATCTCTTGTACCCAGAGTTTTTTTTTATGAAAAATAAAATGTGCACGAGTGGCAATAGGACTGCCCTCCAATATGCCTGACTGGCATCTTATGAAATTTGGCTAAAGGGTTGGGTGGCTTCTTGTTCATTTGTTGAGTCAGCTTTTGGCAAAGATGGATATTTCAAAATAGCCTAAAGTGGCTATTCATTTTTTGTAGAAATAAGTTAAAGTGGCACCCAGTAATTTTTTTAAGTAAGTCTAACTGACACCCACCAAAAAATCCAGTGCAGAATGTGGCTCCAAGACTGAAAAGGAAGGAGAAACGAAGTGGAGAATGTGGGCTCAAAAGGAAAGAGAAACAAAGACACTAGAAATGACAGTGTTCCAAAACTTCAAACCTAAAAACTAAACACAATCTGTAAGCACACTTTGAGGGGGAGTTGAACCCCAGTCTGATATCAGACTTTGCCCAATGCAACTCAAAGTTTCACCCACCACACCCAAGTGTTAATAAACTTCATAAAAAATCAATCATAATCACTAGACGTGTCCAGGTCATGGAAATAGGAACACTCAAGTTTTGTGCTATGAAAAGAATAGAACTTACTAAGCGACAACACCAATCTGAACTTTCTGATCTTTCCAAGTTGTAATAGCCTCCTAATAATGAAAGCTTTCTTGAGTATAAAACTTTTGTGCAAACATGCAGAAAGTTGTGTCCAAATGCAAACCCAACCTATTGCACAACTTATCTTTCATGAATGCAAGTGTGGAAAAAGTCTGTTCGTCTTCTACAAATCCGAGCATGGACACCACTACAATCTCAACCAACTTTAAGTACTCACTTAGCTATTGAGTGAGTAAAACATTATTATTAATTGTGATCCACAACTTGGTCACTAGATTAGTATCAAAAGGTTTAGCCATAGCTTTTGGCGCGTGTGTTTTCATGGTGAGCTTAAATATGCACATTTGCAAATCCAAAATGTTAACATCCAAAGGTTTTGCAACCTGTAGTAGTGAGGGTTTCACCCTCTGTGCTTCACAATAATGTTTCTTTCCGACAACCATATGTAAAGAGAAAGATAAATCTGCATCAAGCTGCATCCAAAATTGTGGATACACAATGCCAAGGTCAATCATCAATTCAGAATCCACAAATTATCGATCTAACTCAATGATGAACATGTTAGTTATAACAGAACATTGACCTCTCACTTGCATGATGCTTGTTTCAAAAACCACCTTGCACACAAGTTGCTTAAACCCAATCAATGGATTGAAAATGTGAGTTGCATAATTGTCACCAACCATATGAAATAAAAATCTTTTTGTACCATTATGAAGGTCAGTAACCCAATCCTGAAGGATTATGGTAGAATTGTTTTCCACCACATCTGAAAACACTTGGAAATGCTCCCGTTGATAATTAATTGATGGATCATAATACATCATGTAAAGATCTACTTATCAAATCTTTATAGTTGCCACAAAGTCACAGATGAAAATCTCCCTCCCCTATGCAAATTTGATTAAAGCATTCACTACCTACAACAATGGCAACAAACAGGACAAGCCTAACAACATATGAAGATCACAAAGAAGGTCTAAATTAAACCTTGCTCAAACAACTAAAGCACTATCCTATGACATTTTCACAATCAGTGCCTTATATTCTACCACCACTCATTTCAAAGGCTCCAACATGCTTATCCACCAAGTCTTCACATTTTACAAAATCATTAGCCCTCTTGTTTCCACAATCTCAGCAAGCTCAATGAATTCTAAATGTCATTTTGGGGAGTTGGAGAAGTAAAAATACAGTGATTGTAACAATCTTCCAACTTGGCCACCATGGGAAAATTTGACAAAACTTGAACAACAAGATTTGTCTTATGGGCCATGCAATGTTGCCCCATCATGTAAATAGCAATTTTTTCTTGAGTTGAGATGTCACTCCTGTGTAGTAGCTTTAGAAAATGGAAGCCCCATTAGTGCCAAAAATAAATTAGTTTTTTGTCTATCTCCTCTTGAATCAAACCCCTTTTATTACATGAAGGCTTGAATAATAACAATAGTAAGATTATTTGCATTTCCACCTTCAACAAACATGTTCAAATGTGAGTAGAATAGGAATTGTTTTCCATACATGCATCACATATGCATGCATTGAAATCCAAGGTTGATTATCAATAGTAGTAACATTATTTGCATTTAAAGGAAGAAAGCTTGCCCCAATAACAATAGTTTGAATTTGTTTCAAAACTTTCTTAAACATGCAATTTTTCATTTCCCACCAAAAACCATCATACTAGTGTTTCATGAGATTATTAAGAACATTCAATTACACAAATAATGTCTACATTGTTGTGTATTCTATCCATGACTAAATAAATGAAAAATTAAGGAAAATTGCACAATTTTGTTCCTCTTATCAAAAAACTAAACTACACCATGAGCGGCTTGCTACAACACTATTTTTGAACCTTTTACAAAATAAAGCTTTTCATTAACAACATGGGCATTAGATTTCAAGAAGTAGTGTTCCCCCACCTTCACCCCCGGCAATGCTACCAAAGCTTTACGACATCTTGCATGCTTCCAAAATGAATCAAATTTGGCAACTAAAAGCTTGTCTTTTCCATTAATGAAAGAACATACCTTGCATCGAACTTGAACAACCTTGCCATTGGAACCCATAACAAATTATGCGCAAGGATGTTTGACTATTTAAATATCTTCAAAATGCATGTTCATTTCATAGGCCTTTTTTTTTTCTTGGTCAGTGCAATGTTTTCTTGTGCCAAAACTAGGTCCATAACCTCACAATGAGGTTCCATAACAAGTTTTTCAGTGTGAGGAACATGAAAAACCACATCATCATGAATCTAGCTTCTAGAAACACCATCCTTTTTTGGCATTTTGTCCCCAAACAAGTACTTATACTTGAAGTTCTTAAGGGTCTATAACTTTGATGGTAGCTTAAACATGAAAGCTAGAATAGTAGCAACGTGGATGCAAAGTTTAAACCAACACAAAGACAAACCCTAGCAGTAGAGATATAGACGATTTAACTAGGTTTGGTTATAAGACAAATTAACACAAACACAAATAGCAACTTGACATATGTAAAAAAAAAGAAAAACATTAATAAAGTTCAGACAAACATTAGCACAATGAAGAACACGAAGACCAAACTCAAACACAATAGTAAATAACTTACAAAGTTTTAACAAAAAAACCAAGTTGCAAGTTCAAAAGAATGTGAAAAAAAAAACTAAAGAAAGTTTACTTCTTTTATAAGTAGCATGCTATAAATTAAGGTTCAAGTTTTTTTATCACACTTCAATGGCAAATAGAAACCAACCAAGATGAATCAGTGACTCAACTCCCAAAATTCGACCTCTTGCATTTGGAGCTCCCATTTCCTCCCAACTTTATCCTAAGGTCTTTCTTGCAAATCCATGGACATAATGTTCACAATGGCTTGGACCTGAAGCTTGTGATTATTGGCAATGTTTCCAACTTCCAACACCAAGCTAAAAATCTCAGCACATTCATGATTTTCTATTCATTAAATCTAAAACCGTAGACCTTCAATGGCTACCCTTCAAGGCTTTGACAAATATGTGCAGTCACTTACTAATCACAAATCAAGCTTAACTGCTTAAAGATCGTTTACTAACGAATTCTATAGCAAATAAATAAAGAAAGATGGCGAAGAAAGAGGTGATTCTGAGAAGGAAGGAGGTGATTGTGAAAGATGAAACATAAGTGTTTGGTGACAAGATTTTCTATGATCTACAGTGGAGCTAGCTCCTTGTTGATTAATGATGGAAGGGTGTTGCGATCACCCATTAGTGGCTCAATCGCTTTTAACGATGCCCTAATTTTATTTTATTTTTTCCTTTCTACCATTTGTAGGCCCTATTTTTTTAGCCTTTCGATGAAAATTCGCACGAACAAAAAACACTACTTGTACTTTATTCTAGGGAACTGGACACATTAACAAAATACCAACTGTTGACACAATGTGACCTACATTTGAATTTTAGGCACCTATCACCCCATGTAATGGAATATGATATGCATGGTACAAACTCCATAACAAATGGTCAATGTTGGTTTTGAAACTCCTAAATTGCAAAAAAGGCTTTATAAGGACAAATAACTTTTAGTTGTGTAAGTTTCATGATCAACATAGGCACCCTAACAATTCTGTAAACATTGTCTATCTACTATCACTTGTGATCCTTTTGTTGTGTTTGGAATGTTGATTATGCATGCCCTCATACACATGAAAACATGGTCATGTGTGAGGAGTAAAACCTTATGGCCTCACCCATGTTCTTATTGCATATGGATTAATTGACTAATATTTTAGAAAAGGGATCTTACACCCACTATTCATTTTGGACAAAAGTTTCTTTCAATCTTGATTCAATGTGCACCTGTTGATTTAAATTATGAAGTAGAGCGGCATGTTTAAAATCTGTAATATAAAATTGTCATGAAGAACTAGCATATCCAATTCATAATCTTCACAAGAATGCAATGAGAGAAAAAAATACAAGTGAATGTTTTAAGGTCTAGCATGGCAACTTGCCCCATATAAAAACATGGACATAATAATTGCATCATCAATTGTTTCCACTATAACAAAAACATTTCTAATGCCATTGTGAGCTTTGATTTGACATGCACATATGTTGTTGGATGTGACAAGGAGCATTGCTGTGATCATTGAATTCTACAATCTACATAGTCTACATAACATATAAGAAAAGATAGAATTTACTGTTTTGGGGTCTAATGGCAACTTGCCCCATGTAGAAACATGGACATAACAATTGCATCATCAATTTGTTTCTAATATAATCAGCACAATTCTAATGCCATTGTTAGCTTTGATTTGACAAGCACATATGTTGTTCAATGTTTGACAAGGAACATTGTTGTGGTTGTGGCAATGTGCAAGACATGCATAGTTTATAAAACATGCATCTAGTGAAGTAAAATCACCACATGCTTTTCAATGATCATGAAGCAAGTTGCTCTTCATGATTTATAGCCTTGATCCTCAATTAAACATCTACAATAACATACTTGTAGAAACGTTCATAAAAAAATCTTTACTAATATGTAAATGTGATGATAAAAAACGCATACTAAAAAATTATATTCTTGCACCTTATCATGATCTAATGCCAGGCTTTTGTGATCTCTTCAGTTATATATTACAATTGCAATTTTTGGATGATTGCACAAATGAAATGGTTGGGTCAATGTCACAAAGTGAACTCACAATCCATTGACAATTTGAGGAAGCACAAGCCCATGATCACCAAGAGCTAGTGAGCAATCAAGCCTCTATCTCATGGCCATTCTTTCAAGGCTACAACTTGCTCAAATTGGCTTGGTTAGTGGGCCAAGAAATAACACTCAAGTTTTCGAATTCTCCTAAAAGGTTCAATTCCCATAATTTTGAATGATTGAATTTGTAGTCAAACCTTGACCATTGTGCTAACCTTATGTTGTCTGAAATGTATTAGAAGTCTATCTTGAATTGTGTGGGGGAAATGATTTCCAGAATTTGTTACACATAGGAGAAAGTATGGAACCATTTTGAGGGATGAAAAATGTGCCAATTATCCACCTCTTTTAGCAACTTGTCAAAGGTTACAATGCATGGAGGTTTTTTCCTTTGCCTATAATATGTGACATAAAAGCAATAGTCTTGAAGCTCTTTGAGAATAAATGATAGGTTTAAAAATTGAGGTTCCTAGGCTATGGGGTGCTGGAAAGGAGCATGATGTCACCATGCATGCTTGAAGAAGAACACCACTTAGAATCTTGTCAAAGACATTTAGAAAATTTGCGAATATTTGGGTATGAATAGATAGTAAATGTCCCTCTCCAACACTTTTTCATCTTGAATCTTGAAGAATAGTTTCTCAAAGTTCAAAGAGACGTTTTTTGAATTGAACTTATCTTTGAGTTGTAATTCCCCATAATTTAAGATGTCTTGTTAAATTAAAACCTTGTTACCACAAATCTTACATTTGAATTAGATGTTGAAGCTAGGGTTTGTTTTTGCAGGTCTTTGGTGGATCATGGAGAAGTAATTGGCTTTGGTTTATACATAGTGTCATCATCTTGAAAAGATAAATCTGTCACCCTAATCTTGTCAACAACTCTTCTTTTATGTCCTACTATTTCATGTTGTTTTTGAATATCAAATATTTACTTTTTGTTTGCCGAATTTGTGTTTGCTTTGTGAAGCTTGTATTAATTACAAGCCTCTACAAATGAACTAGGCATTACAACAAAATTCAAGAATGGTGTGAGATTATTGAATTTTGTTTACTTTTTGACATTGAAAATTCAATATAAATCCAAATCAATTTTTTGGAAAAATTGAAATTTTGCACACACATAATTACTTATGTAAAAATAGAAATCATAATGCATGCTCAACCCTAACACACCTTATGGTGAACTAAACCATAACCATTTATTGTGACTACTTGGGCAATTGAGTTGATTTAATTAAAATTCATAGCATTAGCTCAATTGCTATCAATTCCAATATGATGTAAAATAGTGTAAAACAAACCTATGAAAGCTACCAAATCCAA
>Ga0209611_10013534_pt1 | contig 11173 bp, 13 predicted proteins | sample S1TSphgellanicum_3_FD_187693 | JGI IMG/M metagenome (GOLD analysis project Ga0209611, IMG submission 187693) | Host-associated microbial communities from peat moss isolated from Minnesota, USA - S1T2_Fc - Sphagnum magellanicum MG (SPAdes) (version 2) | ecosystem: Host-associated > Plants > Peat...
CATGGCCTCGAGTTTTTTCAACTTGGGCTCGATCGTCGGCGGTGTGACTCTGGGGTTTTGGATCGATCCCAACTTCGGGCCGCGTGCCCTGGTGGGGCTCGCGGTCGGCACGCTCTGCGGCGGCCTGCTGCAGCTGCTCGTGCAGCTCCCGCCGCTGCTCGGCCTGGGCTTTCGGCTGCGGCCGGACTTCGCCTGGAAGGATGCGGGCGTGACGGCGATCTTCCGGCTCATGGGCCCGTCCGTCATCGCGGCGAGCACCACGCAGTTCAACGTGCTGATCAACTCGATATTCGCCTCCACGCTCGGCGACGGTCCGATCTTCTGGCTCGCCATCGCGTTCCGGCTGATGCAACTGCCGCTCGGACTGTTCGGCGTCGCGCTCGGCACCGTGACGCTGCCGCTGCTGTCGCGTCTCGTCGTCGCGGGGCAGCTCGACGCGTTCCGCTCGGAGCTCGCGCGTGCGCTGCGGCTCGGCTTCCTGCTCACGCTGCCGGCGGCGGCCGGTCTCATGGTGCTCGCCGAGCCGATCATCTCGGTGCTCTATCAGCACGGCAAATTCGACGCCAACGAGGCCACGCAGGCGGCCGGCGCGCTGCGCTACTATGCGTTGGGGCTCGCCGGCTACGCGGCCTTGAAGGTGCTCGTGAACGCCTTCTACGCGCTCGATCGGCGCAAGACTCCGATGTTCGTGAGCTTTGCGGCCGTCGGCTTGAACCTGCTGCTCAACTGGGTCTTCACATTCCGCCTGGGCTGGGGCGTGAGCGGGCTCGCGTTTTCGACGGGCTGTGTGGCGACCTTCAATTTCCTGCTGCTCTATGCGCTGATGCGGCGGCACCTGCACGGACTCGAGACCCGGCGCCTGCTGGCGGCACTCGCGCGCATCGCGGCCGCGACCGCGGCGCTCATCGGCGTCTGCGCGGCGTCCGCGCACTGGCTGCTCGCCGCCTGGGCCACGCAGCGCTTCGCCGTCAAGCTCGCACTCCTGCTGCTCACGGTCGTCGCCGGCATCGGCGTGTTCGGGATCTCGGTCCAACTGCTCGAGATCGAGGAGTCGGACGAGCTCGCGGGCGCGATCATGCGGCGTTTGAAGCGGCGCAAGCGCACCTGAATGCACGGCGCGGCGGCCGGCGGCGGCGCGTGAACGACCGGCTCACCGGCACTTTCAGCTCCTTGCGGAGCGCGAATTACCGCATCTGGGCGGGCGGCGCCCTGGTCTCCAATATCGGCACCTGGATGCAGCGCACGGCCCAGGACTGGCTCGTGCTCACGCAGCTCACCCACCAAAACGCGACCTCGGTCGGCGTGGTCATGGCGCTGCAGTACGGGCCGCATTTTCTGCTGCTGCCGTTGACGGGGTTCGCGGCCGATCACTTCGAGCGGCGGCGCCTGCTCTTGCTGACCCAGGCCGCGCTCGGGTTGCTCGCACTCGGACTCGGGCTGGTCACGATCGCGGGCGCCGTGCGGCTCTGGCACGTATACCTGTTTGCATTCCTGCTCGGTTGCGTGACGGCGTTCGACTCCCCGGCCCGGCAAACCTTCGTCGTCGAACTCGTCGGTGAGCGCGATCTCGCGAACGCCGTCGCTTTGAATTCGACCTCGTTCAACGCGGCCCGGCTGATCGGTCCGGCGCTGGCCGGCGTGCTGATCGCCGCGCTCGGCACGGGCTGGGTGTTCCTGTTGAACGCGGCCTCGTTCCTGGCGGTGCTCTGCTCGCTCGGGCTGCTGCGGCCCGGGCGCATGCAGCCGCGCGAGCGCGAAATTTACTCGCCCTCGAGCTTCGCCGCGGGCTTCCGCTACGTGTGGCACCGCGCCGACCTGAAGGCGGTGCTGCTCATGCTGTTCCTGATCGGCACCTTCGGGATCAATTTCCCGATCTTCATCTCGACCATGGCCGTGAGCGTGTTCCACCTGGGCGCGGGCGGGTACGGATTCCTCGCCTCGACCATGGCGGTCGGGACCGTCGCGGGCGCGCTGTGCGTGGCGGGGCAGGCACGCCCGCGCATGGGCCTGCTGATCACGAGCGCCGCCGGCTTCGGCATCGGCTGTGCCATCGCGGCATCGATGCCGGACTACCGCCTGTTCGGCGCGTCCCTCGTGCTGGTCGGCGCGGCGGCGCTGGCCTTCACGAACTCGACCAGCAGCATGATGCAACTCGCCACGCTGCCGGTCATGCGCGGTCGCGTCATGGCGATCCGGCTCGCGGTGGCCTTGGGCGGCACGCCGCTCGGCGCGCCGATCGTGGGCTGGGTCGCGGATCGGTTCGGTCCGCGCTGGGCGCTCGGCGTGGGTGCCGCCTCCGGCATCGCCGCAGCGCTGGTGGGACTCCTCAGTCTGCGGACTTGCGCGCGATGCTCGTGGCCATGGTCACGATCGAGGCGAGATCGCTGAGGTTCGCGGGCACGACGAGCGTCGTGCCGGCTTGCGCGAGTTTGCCGAATTGTTTCACGTATTCCTCGCCGATGCGCAGCTGCATCGCCTCGATGCCGCCGCGATCGGAGAGCGCGATGCCCACCTGGCGCAGCCCCTCCGCGGTCGCCGTGGCGACCGCGAGGATCGCCTGCGCCTGGCCCTCCGCCTCGTTGATCTGCTGCTGTTTGTTGGCCTCGGATTGCTTGATGACGCGCTGCTTGTCGCCTTCCGCCGCGTTGATCTTGGCGTCACGCTCGCCCTCGGAGGTCAGCACCACGGCGCGCTTCTCGCGTTCGGCCCGCATCTGTTTCTCCATGGCCTGCAGCACGTCGCGCGGCGGCGTGATGTTCTTGATCTCGTAGCGCAGCACCTTCACGCCCCATGGCGCCGAGGCCTTGTCGAGCTCGCTCACGACGTTGGCATTGATCACGCCGCGCGCCTCGAAGGTGCGATCCAGCTCGATCTTGCCGATCTCGCTGCGCAGCGTGGTCTGCGCGAGCTGGGAGATGGCAAAGCCGTAGTTGCTGATGCCGTAGGACGTGAGATGCGGATCGAGCACCTGCATGTAGAGCACGCCGTCGACGCCCACCTGGACGTTGTCGCGCGTGATGCAGACCTGCTCGGGGATCTCGACGGCGATCTCCTTGAGGCTGTGGCGGTAGGCGACCTTCTCGACGAATGGAATCAAGACGTGGAAACCCGCGTGCAGCGTGCGGCTGTACTTGCCGAGGTACTCGACCACGAAGGCGCTCTGCTGCGGCACCACGGTCGCCGTGCGCGCGAGCGTGACGACCACGAGTACGGCGATCACGATGACGGTCCAGCTGAATGCCGACCCGAACAGGCCGGTCGCGGTATCCATCAGGCCTCCACGTGGGCGCGGTACAGGACGAGCGTGAGGCCCTCCACGCGCTCGATGCGGGCGAGTTCGCCCGCCCGGATCGCGCAGCTGTCGTGGTTGACCGCGCTCCAGGAGCTGCCGCGATACTCCAGCCGGCAGCTCGTGCCGGGCGGCAGTTCGACCGCGACCGTGAGCGTCTCGCCGGCAGGTCCGGCGCGCAGCTTGGGCAGGGAGCCGCGCATCCGCTCGTAGATGCGGCGCCGGAACACGCCCATGAAAAAGACGGCGAGCGCCGCGAACAGGAGCCACTGCAGCCACTCGGCGAGCTCGAAACCCGCGATGCGGACCATTCCCATGGCGAGGGCGGCCGCGCCGACGAACACCAGATAGAACTGCGCATCGACGAAGGCCAGCTCGGCGCCGAGAAGAATCGCGCCGACGGCAATCCATGCCCAACCTTGCATGTCTTTAACTCCGCGTCGTGCCGGGCGCCGACACTGAGCGCTCTAGCGCTTCATCGCGTCGAAGAAATCCGGGTTCGTCTTCGTGTCCTTCATCTTGTCGAGCAGGAACTCGATCGCCGCCAGTTCGTCCATCGGATGCAGCAGCTTGCGCAGGATCCACATCTTCGAGAGTTCGGCCGGATCGGTGATGAGCTCCTCCTTGCGGGTGCCCGAGCGGTTGATGTTGATCGACGGGAAGGTGCGCTTCTCCGCGATGCGCCGATCGAGGTGGATCTCCGAATTACCCGTGCCTTTGAACTCCTCGAAAATCACGTCGTCCATCTTGGAGCCCGTGTCGACGAGGGCCGTCGCGAGGATCGTGAGGCTGCCGCCCTCCTCGATGTTGCGCGCCGCTCCGAAGAAGCGCTTCGGGCGCTGCAGCGCGTTGGCGTCCACGCCGCCGGTCAGCACCTTGCCGGAACTCGGCACGACCGTGTTGTAGGCGCGCGCGAGGCGCGTGATCGAGTCGAGCAGAATCACCACGTCCTTCTTGTGCTCGACGAGACGCTTGGCCTTCTCGATGACCATCTCGGCGACCTGCACGTGGCGGCTCGCCGGTTCGTCGAACGTCGAGGACACCACCTCGCCTTTGACCGTGCGCGCCATCTCGGTGACCTCCTCGGGCCGCTCGTCGATGAGCAGCACGATCAAGTACACCTCCGGGTGATTGGCCGTGATCGCCGTGGCGATGTTCTGCAGCAGCATGGTCTTGCCGGCCTTCGGCGGCGAGACGATCAGGCCGCGTTGACCCTTGCCGATCGGCGCGACCAGGTCGATGGCGCGGGCGGTCAGGTCCTCGGTCGAGCCGTTGCCGCGTTCCAGCTTGAGGCGTTCGGTCGGATGCAGCGGCGTGAGATTTTCGAACAGCACCTTGCCGCGCGAACTCTCGGGGGAATCGAAATTGATCTCGCCGACCTTGAGCAGCGCGAAGTAGCGCTCGCCGTCCTTCGGCGGACGGATCAGCCCGGAAATCGAGTCGCCGGTGCGCAGGTTGAAGCGCCGGATCTGGCTCGGGCTCACGTAGATGTCGTCGGGACCGGCAAGATAGCTCGAGTCCGACGAACGCAGGAAGCCGAAGCCGTCCTGCAGGATCTCGAGCACGCCGTCGCCGTAGATGTCCTCGCCCTTGCGCGCGTGCGCCTTGAGCACGCCGCAGATGATGTCCTGCTTGCGCGAGCGGCCCATGTTCTCGAGACCCATGGTCTCGGCGAGCTTCACGAGATCGCTGATGGGCCGCTTCTTGAGCTCCGTGAGGTTCATGGAGCTGCGGCTGCGTGCGAGATCCGTCGGCGCTATGATCTCCAGATCGTCGCCGCCCTCCGGCAGATCGCCGTAGTCCTCTTGCGGAGGCCGCCCACCGTTGGTGTTGCCGTTGCGATTCTCGTTGCGCGGCCGGTTCGACCGGTTCGAACGTCCGCCGCCCTGACCGCCGCCGCCCTGGCCCCCGCCCTGACCGCCGCCGCGCGACTGATTGCCGAGATAGCCTCTCACAGGTTGCTGTCCAAAAAGGCCGCCAATTGGGACTTCGTCACCGCTCCGACCTTCTGCGCCTCGACCGTGCCGTTCTTGAACAGAATCAGCGTCGGGATGCCGCGGATGTTGAACTTTGGCGGTGTCGCAGGGTTTTCGTCGATGTTGAGTTTCGCGATCCGGACCTTGTCTTTGTACTGTTCGGCGATCTCGTCGAGGATCGGCGCGATCATTTTGCAAGGGCCGCACCACTCTGCCCAGAAATCGAGCAATACGGGGGTGTCTGACTTCAATACGTCCTTGTCGAACGTGGCGTCGCTGGTATGGACGATACTTGGATTACTCACTGCGGACGGTCCTCGAGTTGAAAGCGTTTTTTCAGGGTTTGAGCGGGGGTTTTTTGGAGAATCGGAGGCTTCGGTGCGGCGCGAAGTGACGATGGCCGGCCGTTCGGGCACAATACAGCGGCTTCAGCGGTGTTGATTACCTTAACAGGGTACCGATGACACGGTTGATGGGAGCGGATAAACCGGCTCCGGAGTTACCCTATTGTTAACCGGTTGCCCACCGATTTGCAAGTGTATGCTGTTCACGAAGAGAAAATGTCAGACGCGCACCTCAGTCAGCTCACGTTCGAGTCTCTGCTCATCCCGGATAGTGTGAAGCGGGGCATCGCCGAACTCGGCTTCACCCGCTGCACGCCCATTCAGGCGCAAACGCTGCCCGAGGCGCTCGCCGGCCACGACGTGGCCGGACAGGCGCAGACCGGAACCGGCAAGACTGCCGCGTTCCTGGTCGCGCTGTTCAACCGCCTGTTGACCGAGGCGCCGGCCGAGCGGCGTCCGCGCAGCGCGCCGCGGGCGATCGTGATTGCGCCCACGCGCGAACTCGCGGTACAGATTCATTCCGATGCGCAAGGCATCGGCAAGTACACGGACCTCAAACTCGCGATCGTTTTCGGCGGCGTCGATTACGAGAAGCAGCGCCGCACGCTCGAGGAGGGAGTCGATGTGCTGATCGGCACGCCGGGCCGCATCATCGATTATTTCAAGCAGGGCGTGTTCGACTTGCGTTACATCCAGGTCGCGGTCATGGACGAGGCCGACCGCATGTTCGACTTGGGCTTCATCAAGGACATCCGCTTCATTCTGAGGCGACTCCCGCATCCCACGCTGCGACTCAACATGTTGTTCTCGGCCACGCTGTCGTATCGCGTGCTCGAACTCGCCTACGAGCACATGAACAATCCGGTGCTGATCCGCATCGAGCCGGACAAGATGACCGTCGACCGGGTGCGTCAGGTGCTGTATTTTCCGTCCACCGAGGAGAAGATCCCGCTGCTGATGGGATTGTTGCGGCGGATCGGCGCACTGCGCACGATGGTGTTCGTGAACACGCGCCGCATCGCCGAGGTGCTGGAGCGCACGCTGACCGCGAACGGCTTCGTGGCCCAGGCGCTGTCGGGCGACGTGCCACAACCCAAGCGCTTGAAGATGATGCGCGATTTTCACAATGGCGACGTGGCCGTGCTGATCGCCACCGACGTCGCGTCGCGCGGCCTGCACATCCCGGACGTGAGCCACGTCTTCAACTTCGACCTGCCGAACGACGCGGAGGATTACGTCCATCGCATCGGCCGCACGGCACGGGCCGGTGCCGAAGGCGATGCGATCAGTTTCGGCTGCGAGGAGTACGCCATTGCGCTGCCCGACATCGAGCGCTACATCGGCCACCAGATCCCGCGTGCCGCGATCGACAGCGCCGATCTTGCCGCGGTCACGGCGCCTCCGCCCGCAGAATGGCGCGAACGTGCGCCGCGCCATCCGCAGTCGCGCGGTGGGAGCCGGCCGGGTGGCGGCGCACGGCCGAGCGGCAGGTCCGGCAGCAGCCGCACCGGCGGTTCGAATCGCCGGCCGGGCGGCGCGCCAGCCACGGCCGTGCCCCCGGCACCGGTGCGGGAAGTCGCCGTCGCGGCTGCGCCCGGCGAGAACGGCGCTGCTCCGGCCGGCCGGCGCCCGCGGCGCAGGCGCCGCGGCGGCGGCGGCGGTCCACCCGGCGGTGCCCCGAATCCGGGCGCCGCGGGTCCGGCCACTTAAGAACTGCATACCCGCCGATGCGAGATCTCCGCGCGCTTGCAGCCGCTTTGATGCCCGTCGTCGCCCGCGCCGGCGAGGCGATCATGCGCATCTACGACGGCGAATTTGCCGTCGAGCGCAAAGCCGACGATTCCCCGCTCACGCTCGCCGACCTCGAATCCCAACGCGTGATTCTCGAGAGCCTGGCGGAACTGACGCCTGAGGTTCCCGTGCTCTCGGAAGAGTCCGCCAACGCGCCGTGGAGCGAACGCCGGGACTGGACCGAGCTGTGGGTCGTCGACCCGCTCGACGGCACGCGCGAGTTCGTCAAGCGCAACGGCGAGTTCACGATCAATATCGCGCTCATCGTCGCCCACGAACCCGTCCTCGGCGTCGTCGCTGCACCGGCGCAGGACGTGCTGTATTGGGGCGCGCGAGGACAGGGTGCGCACCGGCGCCGTGGTGCGAGCCGGTGCGTGGATGAGGCCGCCGCAGGCGACGCGCCGATTCGCATCTCTGCGGTGGCGACGCCGCTGCGGGTCGTGGGCAGCCGCTCGCACATGAGCCCCGCCACCGCCGCGTACCTCGCGGGCTTGCCGTCGTATGCGGCGACCGGCGTCGGCAGTTCGCTGAAGTTTTGCCTGGTGGCCGAGGGCAGCGCGGACCTCTACCCCCGTTTCGGCCCCACCTCGGAATGGGACACGGCAGCCGGCCAGGCCGTGCTCGAGGCCGCGGGCGGCCATGTGACGCGCTTGGACGGGCACCCTCTGCGTTATAACTGCCGCTCGAGCCTCGTCAACGGCGACTTCGTGGCTTACGGCCACGCGGCCGCGCTTCCGCAGCGCGGCTGATCAGCGCCACGCGCTCACGAGCCTCACGCGTTGGGCAAGTCTTTCAATGAGCGTGCAGCAACCAATGACCGCAAATGAGCGTGCAGCAACCAATGACCGCAATGAGCGTGCAGCCAATGCGCGTGCAGCGCCCTCAGGCGTGTCCGACCGCCTCGCACAGTTGCAAGGTCGCATCGAGCAGGGTGGGAATGTCGAACACGACTTCGTCGGCGGCCACGGTCAGGCGCGCCACGCCGGCGGCCGCGATCAGGGCGGCAGGCACATGAATCTGATCGCGCTGGCGCGGCGTGGTCCAGGTGCTGACACGCGCGTCGCCGAAAGCCCGATTGAGCGCGCTCCAGCGCAACTGCGCGGCGCGCGCCATCGGCGTGTCGCCGCCCCACTGGCGCTCCGCGAGCTTCGAGGAGCGGTCGCCGACCGATCCTGAGCGCGGTGAGGTCATGAGCGAATGGACATACTGAACCATTTCTTCGGGGTCGACTCGGACCGTCAAATACGGCTGAACGTCATTGGTCATCGTAGGGGTTCCTCCGGTTGCCCTGTCCAGAATGGGGCCGCTGCGGCGGAAATACCAGGGGCAAACCCGGGATTTGCGCAAGGCAGCGTCCGCCGCCCCGGGGGCGGGGGTGCGCGGCAAGCGCGCCGGGGACGGGGGGTGCGCGCGACAAGCGCGCCACCATTTGCCGCCCGGTAGCGGTAAGCTCTGGCCGTATGGGCGATGACCTGTTGTTAGCCGTTCTGACCGCCGTATGCCTGGCGGGCGGGTACGCCCTGTGGCGCAACGCCCTCGACGCCCGCGAGACCGCCAACCGCATCGCCGCCGACACCTGCTCGCGTGCCGTGGTCCAGCTGCTCGACGGGACCGTCGCCTTTGCCGGTCTGCGGCTGGGCCGCGATCGTCGCGGACGACGCCGGCTGCTGCGGACCTACGTGTTCGATTACAGCCGCGATGGATTCGAACGCTCGCAGGGCTTCGTGGTCCTCGCGGGCGGGCGCCCGGAGGCCGTCGGCCTCGCGCCTGACGCTCCATGAGTGGCGGACTGCGCATCGACCTGCATACCCACACGGCCTGCTCCGACGGGACGCTGACCCCGGAACAACTCGTGCTGCACGCCGCCGCCGCCGACCTCGAGGTGCTCGCCATCACCGACCATGACACCACGGCCGGATTCGAGCAGGCCGAGGGCTGCGCCGCCGCCTGCGGCATCGAGCTCGTGCCGGGCGTGGAGATCTCGGCCGCGTGGCGCGCCCAGGCGATCCATGTCCTCGGCCTCTGGATCGATCCGGCCGCTCCCCCGCTGCGCCGGGCGCTCGCGCTGCAGGCAGACCATCGCCGCCGGCGCATGGCGCGCATCTGCGCGCGGCTGACCGCGCTCGGACTGCCCGGGGCGCGGCTGCTCGAGACCGTCGAGTCCCAGCCGGGCCTGCCCACGCGGGCCCACCTCGCCCGGGCGCTGACCGAGGCCGGCATCGTGAAGCGCAGCGACGACGCGTTTCGCAAGTATCTCGGCCGCGGCACGGCCGCGCACGTCGCCGCGGACTGGCCCGCACTCGACCTCGTGGTCGGCTGGATCGTCGCCGCCGGCGGCATCGCGTCGCTCGCGCATCCGGCACGCTATCGCCTGTCGGGCGGCGCGCGGCGCGCGCTGTTCGCCGATTTCAAGGCCGCGGGCGGGGGCGCCCTCGAGGTCATCACGGGGGCGGGTGCCGCGCATCAGATCGAGGCCTGCGCGGCCTGGGCGCAAGGATCCGGACTCGAGGCGTCCATCGGTTCGGATTTCCACAGTCCCCAGCATGCTTGGAATCCTCTCGGCCGGTTGGCTAAGCTACCGGACCGCGTCACCCCGGTGTGGCGGCGCCTGGGCAAGTCGGCAACGAGACAGCAGCCACTGCAGTGAGCGACGACGAAAGCAACGTCAATCGGGAGCTGTTCAAGAACATCGAACGCCTGCGTCAACTGCGTATCGAGCACCGGGACCTCGACGACATCATTTCGCGCCTGTCGCTCGATTTCAAGGTCGACGAACTGCAGATGAAGCGGCTGAAGAAGCGCAAGCTCATGCTCAAGGATCAGATCGCCCGGTTGGAAAGCCAGCTGATTCCGGACCTGAACGCGTGATGAAGACCCTGCCGCGGCCGCGCGCGCTGACATCCGGCCTGCTCGGCGGCGCCGTGCTGCGGATCGCCGCGGCGGGATCGCGGCTGCTCGCGCAGCTCGCCCTCGCCGTCGAGCTGCCCGACGTCGTCGACTGATGCCGCTTCCGATCGGCCCCGGCCTCGCGATTCCCGACGAGGAGTTCGAATGGAAGTTCATGCGTGCCTCGGGGCCCGGCGGACAGAACGTCAACAAGGTGTCGAGTGCCGTGCAGCTGCGCTTTCTGCTCTCGCAGAACACGAGCCTGCCGCCCGCCGCGAGACAGCGGCTGCGGCGTCTCGCCGGCCAAAGGCTCGTCGACGACGGTTCGATCCTGATCGTCGCGCGCGGCGAACGCAGCCAGGTCGAGAACCGGCGCGACGCGCTCGGCAAGCTCGAGGCGCTGGTGCGCGCCGCCCTCATCGAACCGAAGATCCGCCGCAAGACCAAGCCGTCGCGGGCCTCGAAGGAGCGGCGTATCGAGACGAAGAAACTGCGCGGCACCACCAAGCGGCAGCGCGGCTCCAAGTCCTGGGACTCGTAGCCTCGAGAGCGGGCCTGCCGCCGGGACGGCCGTTCGCTCGCGGCTGACCGAACTTCGCGGATTCGAGAGAAAAATGCGGCTAGCCCAGCGTGACCTGCAGGATGCTGTGACGGATCTGCTCCGAGAGCACGAGCTGAGCATCCCCGGCCACGGCGAGCAGCAGCTCGCCGAACTCGAGCTTGCCCTCGGCGCCGTTCTCCACGACGCGGCGTACGCGCATCAGGTCGATGAAGTTGCGGAACAGGCTCTTGTCGAAGAACTCCGGGGAGTTCAATCCGTAGAGCAGCGACATGCGCTGCGCCATGAGGTGGCAGCGCTGCTCGAGCGCCTCCTGTTGCATGGCGCC
>Ga0209611_10013536_pt1 | contig 11171 bp, 15 predicted proteins | sample S1TSphgellanicum_3_FD_187693 | JGI IMG/M metagenome (GOLD analysis project Ga0209611, IMG submission 187693) | Host-associated microbial communities from peat moss isolated from Minnesota, USA - S1T2_Fc - Sphagnum magellanicum MG (SPAdes) (version 2) | ecosystem: Host-associated > Plants > Peat...
CTCCAGCTGAGCTATGACCGCTGCCGCCGTTACTCCCAAGTTTGGATCGAAGGCCCACCTTGGACACTTCCGGTCCCGCAGAACCCGAAAACGAGGCCAGCTCTTCTCCCCACCACCACCACCACCAACAACAACAACTCCAAGGACTTCACAACACGCACGGATTGCAAGCTCAAATTTGCACGCACGCACGATCGAATGTCGCGCAGTGCGAGGTCCAAATCGCGATCACCCACGATCGGATGTCGCATCTCAGAAAAACTTGTGCATGATTTTAGGGTTCTTCGACCCCTGACACGCAGAAGACGACAAGGCCGCGCACCCATTGTCTAACCGGGCGCGTTCCACCTACGAACGCGCGACCCAGCACCGACTGCACCAAACCGACTATTTGACCGGGCCCGTTCCACCTAGGAAAACAAAAAACCAGGACAGAGTCGTTGCGAACCGGGCCTGTTCCACCTCGGAAAACGGTGAGTCCTCCGGAACCGGAATCGTGAAACCCGGTCCATAACCCGGGACTGAAAATGGCCCGGTTCCATTTTTAGAGGGTCGGGACGCTGTTGTGCGGTTCTTTGAATTTTTAAAGAACCATGGGTTCCGGTTCTGTAAAGCACTGGCTGGATTTTTCCTTTGTATTTTCAGCCCCCTTACCTGCCCCAAGAAACCTGTTTTCAGTGAGCGGGATTGACATGCCCTTCCGCTTAAGAAGTGTCTTAAGCGGATGTGGGGCTTATAGCCATGTGGTCCGACTTTGGGAGTTGGGCCAGGGCTAGTTCCAAGTTAGAATAAGACTTAGCCTCGATAGCAGGGTCTAGCGAATCGAAGTAGTGAGTTTGAGCTTGTCCTGAGCGGTCGAGACTTCAGGACTAACCAAGTGTGCCATGCGGTGTACAAGTAACTAGGAGCTAAAGGAGTTCACATGAGAGGAGCTTGGCGTGACACAAGGAGCACAAGGCACACCCACATCGAACCAAGTTGAAATGGCAATAGTCAAGGTGGAGAAGGCCGCCGCAAAGGAGGTTCATGAGGCCAAAAAGTTGGCTAAGCAAATGACAATAGTCAAAGTAAGCTCTACCAAAAAGCTTCCTAGAACATCGAAGGATGAAAGGGAAAAGACTTCCAAGCCCCTCAACCCTGAAAGCGGGGAAGGAGGGGCATCAACGGAAAAAAAGTCTTCCAAGGGAACCTCCAAGGACAACGCCCAAGTTGTGAGGCAACTTGGATCCACCTTCAACTTTTCATAATCGAATGAAGAGGAAGAGGGAAATCCGAAAGGGGTTAACATCCCAAAGAAGCCAATCAAGGCTTTGAAGCGGATGGAAGAGCCCAAAAGGCTCAAGCAACCCAAGAAGCCCAAGTAGTGAAAAGGGCTCGAAAGTGAAGCTGCGGCTTATGGCTGAAGGGATTTTCCAAGCCACAAAAAAGGTAACTTCGGTGGAGTTGGAAGCGGAATGGGGTAAAGTTAGGGCAAAACAAGTAGAGGAAGCCCCTTTTGTGTTGTCCATGAATGCCATGGCAGAAGCCTTAAAGGTCTTGAAGGATTTGGTGGTAAGCGAAAAGGAAACCAACATGTACTTCTTTTTGGAGTTAAGAAAGGCTCACAAGGAAAAGGGGGTGGGGCCAAGCAGGGAGGCCACAAAAGCAATGAAGACCTAGATGCCTGATCTTTTCATGGGAAACAATATCAAGGCAAAAAATGCAAAAAATGTTAGGCATTGGGTGCTCTAAATGGAGCCCTACATTAAATCCCAAGCAATCAACACATATGTTGATTGATTTAGGTTGGCGTAATCTTTTCTAAGAGATCATGCCTTGGAATGGTGGACAATTCAAAAGGATGTTGAACCAAACCTAATGGGCATTTTGCCTTGCAGCGCATTTAATGCCAAGTTGGATGAAAGGTTTGCACCTCACAACCAAATCTTTAAAGATGGCCAAGAACTTTTGAATTTGCGTCAATCCGATGGACCTAGAGGAATCGGAAGGTATGTTCAAACCTTTGTGTTATTGTTGAGCCTCATCCTTATGAAGGAGAGTATGTGTAGAAGGTGGCCTTCCTACATGGCTTGTAGCTATGGGCTCGCAGTGCCATCTTGCAAAAAAGCAAGGTTCTTGCAACTTGTCAATAAATGATGAAGGTTGTGAAGTGCATGGAAGATGACTCCATGCACAAGAAGGCGGGAACGCCATTAGTTTTGTAGTTCATTACAAGGGTGAATATTGGAAGTGTAATGTAGGTTGCAAGTGGCCCAAAGAGGGGCCAAAAAAAAAAGTGGGATAAAATCCGCCCAAGGACAAGGGAACTCCAATGGGGAAGAAGTTGCAAGATGTTGCCAAAGTTCAGAATTTCAACTATGAAAAGTTGGGACACTTTGTGAAGGACTATGAAAAGGTAAATCACGACTAGGCGTAAGGGGGGTTTGTTGCAAAGGCAAGTGTGGCCAAGTTGGGCCCCAATTTAATCATGCTTAAGTTCAAGGTAGGAACTAATGGGGTGTTGTGTCTTTTTTATTTAGGAGCCATGCATTCATTTGTGAGCCCAAGTGTGGTAATTCAACTTGGATGGGTGGCCAAAAAGGTGGCCAAACCCATCAAGGTCCATTTAGCACAAGGAGTTGTGACACCAACAAGTGAGGTGGTGTTGGGAATCGTTTTGGAATGTGGCAAGGCGAAGTTTATAGAGAACCTCTTGGTTTACACCTAAGATGGCATAGAAGCCATCTTAGGGATCACCTTTCTAGATGCTTACTACGTAGATGTTTTGAGAGGAAGCTTTAATTTAAGAATGATTACTAGGTTAATAGATAGGCCTGTTAATTTATAAGTTGAATACTAGGCTAGTTTAGTTAAGGTAGGTATTCATTTTGGTCTCCTTGCAAGAATTGCAGGATACCTCATTTTTAATTGTTATGCGTGTGGATGAATCTAGTGCCAAGTTTAAAGCTAAGGGGGTTAAGTCTTAACCTATTTATATTTCCAACACAATTAATAAATTTTTGGATGTCCTAATAGATGACCTCCCCAAACATTTACCTCCTTTTCACAATGTGAACCATAAAATCAAAATGGTGTTTGGGTTGGCACCAGCTTTTAAATCACCTTACTAGTTTAATAATAAAAAGCTACAAGAGTTCAAGGTTCAAATAAATAACTTAATGGAATGGGGATACATTAGGCTAAACAAATCACCTTATGCATTGCCCATCTTGTTTGTAGATAAAAAGGATGGGAAATTATGCATGTGCATAGATTACTGTGCCTTGAACAAAATCACCATTAAAAACAATTACCCCTTGGCCCAAATTGACGATTTTTTTGGTCATCTAAATGGGGCTTCTTATTTTAATCGAATCAACTTGAAGTCGGGCTATTATCAAATCCACGTGGAAGATGCGAATGTGGAAGAGATGGCCATGAGGACAAGGTACGGTTCTTATGAGTTTTTAGCCATGTTGTTTTGGCTATGTAATGCCCCGTCAGCTTTCACAACCTTGATGAACTCAATTTTTCATGAGAAGTTAAACGAATTTGTAATCATCTATATAGATGATATCTTGGTGTATTCCAAGTCCATAGAGGAACATGTGACACATTTGGAGTTTGTGTTACAAAAGTTCAAAGAAAACAAACTATATGTTAATTGGGCAAAGAATAATTTGTAAGTCCAGAGATGGACTTCTTGGGACATGTGTTATCTTGGGAAGGGGTGAGGTCTAACCCAAAGAAAATAGAATCAATTAAGGAATGGCAAAGCCAAATTCGGCCAAAAGGGTTAAGTTTTTCTTAGGATTAGCCAATTTTTATAGAAAGTTCATAAAAGATTTTTCTGTATTGGCAAAACCACCCACCAACCTTTTGAAAAAAGAGGGTTTGTTTGAGTGGAAGGATGAACAATAAAATGTTTTTGACCTATTAAAGGGGAACTTGTCATCAACATTGGTGCTATGATTCCCGATTTTGTAAAGCCTTTTGAAATGCACATGGATGTAAGTGGTTTTGTGATAGGCGGGGTCCTAATGCAAAAAGGACATCTAATCACCTTTAATAGTAAAAAGTTAGCATGGGCCCAATTGAAATGGCCAATTCATGAAAAGGAGTTATTCACGGTAGTGAGCTACTTGAAGGCATGGCAATAGTACTTGGGTTCTCATAAGATTAAGGTCTTCACGAATAATGTATCTTTAAGGTATTTTGAAACTCAACCAAAGGCCATGGCGAAGCAGTTACGGTGGCATGACACCTTGGCCCTTATGAACATGGAGGTGATCCATAAACTTGGCAAAGATAATGTAATGTCAAATGAATTAAGTCGCAAAGAGGAATATTAAAGGGAGATGTTTTGGGAGAGTATTCAAATCTTCCAAGCCATGTTCATTGGAGAAAGCAATTTAAAAAGGAAGATATGAAAAATGTATGTGGAAGATTGGTTAGTGCAAAGTTATTTTAATGACTTGCACTAAAAAAAAAAGGTGAAAGGGATCACCCTCTTAGATGGATTGCTAAGATGGAAGCAATCACAAGTCTATGTGCTAGAAGGAAAGTTGTGGACAATTAAAGGTTATGCAAAAAGTGCATGATGCGCCCATGGTGGGACATCATGGTGAGAAAACAACAAGGGAGTTGTTAGGGAAAACTTTCTATTGGCCCAAAATGAAAGAAGACGAAGAGCATTACATTCGCACATGCGTAAAGTGTTAAAGTACCAAGTTGGTACATAAGAAGAAGTTTAGGTTACATAGGCCCTTCCCAATCCCATCAAGTCCATTTGAAAGCATTTCAATGGACTTTATGACATGTCTCCCAAAGTGGCAAGGATGGATTCCATCTTTGTGATGGTAAATAGGTTTTCGAAATTAGTAAACTTTGCACCAACCAAAACAAATGCCATGATGACGAAGACGATAAAACTATTTTTTGACATGTGAGTTTGGCATAATGGGATGTTGAAGGTCATAGTGAGTGACTAAGATGTGAAATTCGTGTCGAAATTTTAAACATTGTTAATGAAGAAAACATGGATGAAACTAAAATTTAGTACCACTTTCCATCCACAAACTGATGGCCAAACAAAAAGAGCAAACGAGATATTGAATCAATATTTTCGTAATTATATCACTGGCGATCATAGGGATTGGGGCAACCATTTGGGTTTGGCAAAATTTTGTTACAACTTCACAAAACACTCGGTCATAAAAATGAATCACTTTGAGTTGGCCCTAGGAGTTGAAGTAAAACTACCCATGGATCTAACCATTCCGAAAACAAGAGGCATTCACTGTAAGGGTCGCAAGGAGGTCAAAAAGATGGCCGAAGAACTTGAAGAGAGGAAATCATGAGCCATTAAACTTTTAGAAAAGGCGTAAACAAGTTATGAAAAACAAGCCAATAAGTCGCATAGGCACATAGAATTCAAGGGGGGGGGACCTAGTGTGGTTAAACATAAAAGATTTTAAAATGCTCGAAACTTTTGAAAAAAAATTTGTTCCAAAATACACCGGCCTTTATAAGATCATGCACAAACCCCACCCCAATATGTATACTTTGTAACTGCCAATGACGTTGGTAGCCCATTCGATTTTCCATGTGTCCAAATTGAAACCAATTCATGAGGACAAGAAAAGGAAGGACCAGAAACAGGCCTATCACCTAGGATTTGACCTCATCGAACATAAGTTCGTAGGGGAAATGGAAAGCATCCTAGTTGTAAGACAGATTAGGTGAATTGGTGAGCAATATCCAATCAAGTGGAAAGGATGTCACCCCAAAAAGTCGTAGTGGATGAAGCCTGCTCATTTAAATCATTTGCTAAAAATGGTCAAAAGGTTTGAGCGAGAACGTGGCCATGAGATGGGCAATAGAAAAGGACATAAGGATAAGTCCAATACATCAACATAGTGTTGATGAAGACATTAATCTCCAAAAGGTGGGGGGTGAACACGAAAGTTTAAAAAATGGACGTATATCTAAATTGAAACTAGGGCAAAACGATAATAAATTTGAGGTCAAGATACATGAAATAGGGCAAACCATGGAAAAAATAAGTGAGGAATTGAAGAGATGACAACCAACAAAAATGGACCTAAAGAATTTAAGGAATTTTTTTTAAGGAATCAAACCTTAAAAGTAGCTTTGGGAGTTGGTCTCAGAAAGCCCACGAGTCAACCTGGGGTTGATTTAACTTGCAGCCATGTGGTCCAACTCTGGGAATTGGGCTAAGGCCAACTCCAAGTTAGATTAAAACTTAGCCTCGATAGTATGGTCTAGCAAGTTGAAGTAGTGAGTTTGAGTCCATCTTGAGTGGTTGGGATTTTGGGATTAACCAAGTATGTTATGGGGTGTGCAGGTAACTAAAAGTTAAAGGAATCAACACAAGAGGAACTTGGCATGGTGTGGGGAGCACAAGGTGGCAAGTGGGAAAAGGTGTGTCAAAGATTTTTTCCGATGGAAGGTACCAACCGGGCTATATTGGGATTTTTTTATTAATAGAAAATACTTGTTGGCCTGTCACCATTTTTTAAAAGTGAAAAAATCCCAACTCTGTTTTATGTAGGAAAAGGAGTTGAGTACAAGCCCTTTCATGACTTTCAACTTATTCCTTCGGCCTACTTACTTCTAGGCACAAATTTCAAATCACAGAAGGGCTTGTACTCAAGCCTTTTTCCTATACTTAAATATTACAAAATCAGATAACCATCAGTTTTGGTTATTTGAAAAACATTTTAGGACCCAAAAACTATGGGTTCCAATTAGTTCAAGATATTCCCATTTTAGTTTTCTTTCCTTTTGTTCAAAGTTTTTCAAGCTTTTGATTGGCCTTCCTTTCATTTCTCACTATGCATAATGTCGCAACCTCACTTTGGGGCTAAGTGTGAGAATGCAATTCACACTCCCAAAAGTGGGAAAATGGAGTCCTTCGAGACTCCCGAAAATTTAGAAGACAATTTGAGGGGTCAAATCACCTCGCCTTGGTACGTTCTTTGTATCAATGAAAAGGTTTTGAAGCGTAGATGCCCAAAATGGCCTCGCATGGGCCATTTGGACATCTGTAGCTCAAGTTATGGGCAAAAGAAGGGCTGGGAGTCAAATTGCCAATTTGACTCCCGACAACTAAAAGTCGAGAATTGACCTCTTTCCGACGTTGCCTTAAGGAGTGCAACACGACGTTGAAAAGCTCTTGACGAGAGCTACAACTTTGGTTTAGACCTTGTCCCGATCTGAGTTTGGGGCGAGGAGCTATGAGCGTCCAAAGTCCCGGGACTCCAACCCGGGATAGTTTTAGGACTCCAACTTGGGAGTCCCGGGAGAAAAAAGCCATTTAGATGTAGCCTTGGCGGAGAGCTGCAAAATATACTATATGGGGGAAGGTGGTGGCTTCCCTCGAGTCCGGGCCGTGGTGAGTCTTGTGTGTCAAAGTGCCCGTGGCTTGTCCTAACACCCAAGGGTGTTCCCGAATGCTAACTAACCCTCTTGTGGTTGGTTTTGGATGCAAATTCGAGCTTGATAATCTAGTCCCTCTTCCTAGTCTAATCTCGGGACTTCTAGCACGCCCCTCTACCCCCTTTTAGTGCTGGAAGTCGGGAGCGACCCTCAAGTCCCAACTTTTTGCAACTTTACATAGTTGGACCCTCAAGTGGGTTCAACAAGGGACTTGGGAGTGCGTCACAAAACCTTTCCTTGTTTTTTTTTTCCATAATCATCATCAGAGATAATGATTATGGATCTTCGTAAAATCACATACACATTCATTACAATAGTGAATTAATAGGATGTTTTATTAATGCACATTTTGATTTTTAAAAATATGTTAAAAATTAAAAAGTTGAAATTTTAAGTATAACCAATGCATAAAAGCAATTTATAAATGCAAATTTGACAATATATGTTTCAATATTCAAATTTCAAATAAAGTCAAGATTGTATATTCATAATCAAATACAAATTTCAAACACATGTAGATTCAAATTTCATGAAAAATCATATGTAGATTACTCACATTCATGTGTTGTCTATTGGAAAGGACATTCATTTATCTAAAATGGTATTGCTAACATGCAACCCATCTTAAGGCGGAACATTGTGAAGATAATATGTCAATAAGACCTAGAAGTCTTTAGATGTTGTTGATTGTGTTCAATCATCTACACACCTATCAAATTGTTTACTTGAACACCTATTACACAAAAAATGGAAAAAAAAGATATGTTCATTTCTATAATAACATTAACAAAATAACTTTAAATTTCAATAGTGTTGCCATTACCACTGCAGAGGCGCTTATGAGCTGCTTAATTGGAACATGGTCAGAAATATAACGCCGATTTATTGCCTTTGCACCCCCTAACCTGCATCAGTGTGCCACACAAACCTTTACTCCTAAGTACTCTTCCCCACTTCACAAGGTCCTTTCTCTCTCTCTCTCTCTAAATTTTCTCTCTGCATTTTCATGCACCTTCTGACATACTAACTGTTTTTACACACGAATTTCAACACTTGCCAATGAGAGGGAGCATTCAAGAATGTACATACCCGCAAAGAAAGCGGCCAATGAGTAAGAGCCAAACAGAGTTAAACTTGAGGGCAAGTGCATACATTAGGTTGCCAGCCATCAAGATCAATGTGCTAAAAATGAGAGGAGCTTGATAAAAGTAGTTGGACCACCAGCTATAAACAAGTGCAGACACAAGGGCAGCCAGCGACATGGAGCCTATGATCACACCACATAGAATAGCCGGTGCATTTAATAGCTCTGCATAACTATCAGATGATGGGACCACAATATAGTAATTTGTCTGCATCCCCATTGCCATGCACAACAATTCAGCCACAACACAACATTTTGTAATTCTCATCTGTCGATCCTTATACCCTCTCACAAGCTTTACTTGGAAAACCCATAATTTTGGACAACAAATGTAGCATACCATGTAGAGAAAGGTGTTTATGAGGTTGATCTATATGGAAAGAAAGTGGGCATCTTCTTGTATGGAAACCATCCCTGGTATCTCCTCTTTTGGTGCCGGTAACAAAAGCTCATGCGCCACATATGATACTAGGCTCACCTCCTATGTCAACCGATGCATCGCTTCTACTATTGCCTGCACATACCACTTCTCCGTTTGATAGTTGAACTTGAAGATCACACAAAAGAAGAATCCAGGAACCAAAAATCTCTAGACAAAAGCTATGAGAAAGGATCAAAGCACTCTGTCCCACAGCTATTTCTCACTAGAAGAATTTATTTTCTGCAATCATTTCTTTTGCTTTTAGTAATTCTGTTTCCTCCTTTCAATGGCATGCAAATGCAAGATCATATGACAGCATGAGACCTCAGTATTGAAATTAATTCAGTTTGGAGAATTCATGTGTTTCTGAATGTAATTGACATGCACTAAAGAAGAGGAAATGTGACAAATACAAACCCTAATAATTGGCTCGTCCTCCACAAACCGTTGAGGGAGAGATGCAGAGCGGAAGAGAGATACAAAACTACTTGTGGAGTTTATCTCAAAGCTCTGGGCTTGGAGCTCAGCAAGGTTCCGGGATATGGTGGCCACCATTGCACCAATTCCCTACCACCAATAACCACCAAAATGTTTACATAAAACACCAATCACAGCTGACAACCAGCTAGAATGAATGAGCCACCATGTTCCTAGAACTTCAAAAACATTTTTATGCTCCACATCACCTTTTTAAAAGGCTCTTTGGAAACAAAAAAATTGCTAGGTTTTTTTTTCATCATTTATTGACATTGTGCTCCTTTCAATTTGCAAACTTGTATTTTCTTGAGTTTCTTCCATTACATCATCTTCAAATTGGGTTTCATTCATGAATATTTCACATTTTAAATTTTTCATTGATTTCTTGTCATTATCCCTAAAGCTTTCCATTTTTTACACAAATGTTCAACAAGGCCAAGGATGGACAAACAAACAAATGTTTTGTATATAATGAATGTGAAATGTGCTATTAAACTATGGATGTTTAAAACAAATTAATGCAAACATTTACAAACAAGAATAAATATTTCATTCATTCATCATTATAAGGCAAAAATGATGTGCAAAATAATGTTTTAATGAAAAAATATTTTATTATAAAGTTTGCACAATAAGACACAAACAAAATCAAACATTGCACCAAATGCAACCTTCAAGAATACCAAAACAAAAAACAAAACACAAATCAATGAAATAAAAAAAAACCAAAACAAGAAAAATAAAACAAAGAGGAAAAATGGAAACAAAAAAAAAACTTATTTCATAAATAAGTAAAATCATCAAGAAAAGCTTTAACTTTTGACTTTTAACTTCCAAATTGCAAAAATGGGGGGCAATACAAGCTACAAGCATGAAGAACATAAACATTACAACAATGTGAAGGAAGAGTATGAAACATAACAATAGTGCAAAGGAGCATGTACCTCCTCAAAAAATGCAAAGGAAGGGCATAGTAACAATGTGAAGGAAGAACACAAATGCAAGGAAGGGCATAGTAACAATGTGAAGGAAGAACACAAATGCAAGAACACAAAGGAAGGGCATGACATTAGCATGAAGGACTAACACAAATGCAACATTAGCACATAGGTAGAACGCAAATGTAATGATAGAATGAAAGAAAGGCATCAAGAATGTGAATGTAACACAAATGAAGAGTATGGACGTATTGTAAACAAAAGGCACAATAATAGCATGAAATAAAACATGGATGTAGCATAGAGGAAAGACACAATAATGGCGCAAAAGAAAAATATGAACACATCGTAAAGGAAGGGCAATAATAGTGCAAAGGAAGAATATGGACACATCATAAAGGAAAGGCACAATAATAACACGAAGAAAAAGCATGAAGCCTAGTGATAACATGAATGAAAAACACATACCTATCAATGCAAACAAAGAACACAAACCTAATAGCACAAAGGAAGAGCATGAATCTACCAATGCACAAAAGAAAAATAAAAACACAACTAAAACAAAGAGCATGGATTTAAGAAAAGCGCACATGAAGAACATGGACCCAACAAAAGCATGCTTCAAGAGCACGAACCCAATAAAAGCACAAACGAAGAGCACATACACAACAAGCATGAAGGAAAAGCTTGCAACAACAAAGAAATGCCATAAACATAGCAAGAAGACAAAAAAATGGTGGAGCCTAAATGT
>Ga0209611_10013537_pt1 | contig 11171 bp, 5 predicted proteins | sample S1TSphgellanicum_3_FD_187693 | JGI IMG/M metagenome (GOLD analysis project Ga0209611, IMG submission 187693) | Host-associated microbial communities from peat moss isolated from Minnesota, USA - S1T2_Fc - Sphagnum magellanicum MG (SPAdes) (version 2) | ecosystem: Host-associated > Plants > Peat...
TTGGTGATAGATCATTCTGATTGGTTCATCACCCAAAACAAAAAAAAAAACTCATTCTCAACACACTCCTAACATAAAAATTGTCTACATATTGGCCCACTAATTGGCATGGATCTAAGTGAAAAAACCTAAAACTTTTTGTGAATCTCCATGCCAAAGACAAGTTTTATTTACACCAAGCACACAACTCTCTCATCTCTCTCTCTCCATAGCACCACACAACTCTTTCTCTCTCTCCATAGCACAACACAACTCTCTCTCTCTCTCTCCATAGCACGACACAATGAGGAAAAAATAAGGTGATGAAGAAAAACAAAATGACATGAAAGAAAAGCAATGAATTCATGAAGAAGGTTTGATAAAATTAGAAAGCCAAAAAGAAGCTCTAGTTTTTTATTATTTAACATGTGGAGGTGCACCACCCATGTGATGCAAAAAGAAAAGGTATAAAATTTCTTTGTACCTCCACCCACAACCACTTTGTAAATTAAATCAAAACAAAAGGTTGGCCTTTTCATCTTCTTCTTCTCCAAGTGGCTCATCACCCATTGCAAGTGAAAATAATAGAACTACTTTTGGACCTCCACAACCACCTTGCAAACCCTAAACCAAAACAAAAGTGTGTCATGACACCCCAAAAAAAAAAAAAAAAAAGCAAGCCAACAACCATGGCCCAAAATAGAAAAGAAAATACTCACAACAACCCCACCCCCAAACCCAAATAGAAATTTAAACTTTTTTTTTAAAAATTAATTTAAAAAAAAAAAACCCCTAAACCCTAAACCCATTTTTGCTCCACTCTAATGCCAAGGGCACCAATTAGGGGTACATAGTTGTTGAATATGGTTGTTCACTCCATTCACTTGATGGGTCTAATGCCAATTTTGAGTGCATTCCAACTTGAAAGTTGGCTTTCAAAGTCCCAACCCAAATCAAATATATGTGTGCAAAAGTTGAAATAGCCTTTTTTTTTTTTTCCCAAAATTTTGTGATATATAGCTCAAGTGATGGTCATTTGTAAGAAGATTTAGCCAAATTTTGTTATAAATTAGATATGAAAATCAAAAAAATAAAATTAAGCATCCTTTTATAACATTTATTACCTTGATGGAACTTGTCATATAAAATTGGTGATTATTTTGTATTTGAAAATCTGGCAAAAATTTGGGGCCATTTTTCATCATTAAAAAGCCTTTGAATATGTCAACATTTGATTTTTTTCAGATTAAAAGTTTTGCATAAATTTGCCAAAAGAAAAAAAAGCACTCATTTGAAATGAATAAAGTGAGAAAAGAGACAAAAGTGACCCAAAAGTCCGTGGTCATTCCCTTACATAAGTTTTTGAATTATTTTGACGAAGTCAATTCTCAAAGTGTTAGTTCTCACAAATTTAATAACAATAGCCAATTCTCACTATTTTGCTATGAATTTTTTTCTTACAATTTCAAGCAAGTTGGGGGAAAAAAAAAAGAAAAAAAAATCAATTCAAAAAATTTGTAGAAATATTTTTAATAATTAATGATTACTTTGCTCATATTGCAAATAGAACAATTTCCATCATACTTTCATAACTTCATCATTTTCAAGTGAACTTTCCAATCTTTCAGATCTTTTTTCTAAGTTTATATTTGTTCGAATTAATTTTACCATGGTAGAAGGTGAATTACAACCAACCCTATAATTGTTAGGCCAAATTTTTATCACAAATATCAATTTTTGTAAATGGTTTAATTGTAAGCAATCTCTCCTTAAATTAATAAGTATTTCAACTAGACAAACAATTTTTTCAATCCTAATTTATGATCCCATAGTGCCTAAAATTTGATAAGGAAGAAAACCAACAATAAGATACATACCTTTTTTTTCCTCACCATTATAGGTTTTTTTTTTTTTGTAATTACTACTTTTGAAATCCACTTGGTACTATCTAAAATTTAAAAAAATTGTCAACAAGCTCTTTGGCTAGTTCACTTGTGTTGGTTGCTATTTTGAAAATATTCAAATTATAATTTTATTATATCATTGATTTACAGAACCACATTCAAATTCTACCAATGGATGCAAATGGTGATGACATTTGAAGAGCAAAAGAAACCAAAATTTCATATCATAATTCTCAACAAGAACCACGCTTTGTTCATGATGAATGAATGGAGGCACTAGACAAAGGATTTGAATCTAAGGTTTAACATCAATGAAAACATATTTTTCATATTTCCTTGAGAATGAAAGGAAGAAAATCCAAGACCATAGACACTTTCTTTTTTTACATTAGAAGCAGCAAAGCCAACTCAACAATTCCCAAATCATTTTCAATCAAATTGTTTAAAAAAGATGAAATTTCAAGCTCATGGTTGTAGTAAAATTTTATGCATCACTAAGCAACCAATGCTTATTAAATTGATTCAACACATAAATAATCGCAATAAAAGAAAAAAAAATCCACAATGGTTTGAAAGATGTGTCGTGTTAGAAGATGTGGCATTTGACAAATAACTCTCACGATAGTTTGTTTGTTGCACCAAAGAACAACGTCTTTTTGAAACTACAATTCTTTTTTGAAACATAAGTATTATATTGTCAAACTTACAAACCATCGTTACAACATCAAATATCAGAACAATAAGACATTTCCTTCCATTTTTTTACTTGTTTTGAAGTTAAAAACCACCTTTTCTCCATTAGAATATTTAGTTTCCTTGGGTGGAGACTAAAATCATTACAAGCTTTATTCCATTCTCATCTACCTTTGCCATAGTTTTTAAACCAACCAATGCATTTTTGCAAATATGCTTGTGTAGACATAATAAAACATATTTGAAATTCATATACACTTTCACATCTATTGTAGCATATTGATGTGATTTAGAAAAAACATGCCCAAAATAAGTGCTTTGAAAACTTTTCTCCAAGTCCAAAACTTCACAATTTATAACAAATTTTAGTATAGTAGTAATTATGTTCAAATTTGACTTTTTCATTTTTCTCATATGCATTTTTTTTCCTTAAACAATATTTATCCAATAATTGTATTAGGTTTATTGTCATGGCTTGACATGTAGTTTTTATAACCCCAAATAAACCAATGGTCATACATTTTCGTTGCCAAAAAACTTCTTGCAAGTTAATAACAAAAGTAAGAACATGACGTGTTCCCTTGAACATCATGTTTGCAGTTAAATTACATTATGCTAATAATTAGCAAACTTACATTTTTTTTGATTTTTTCCACTAACTCAAGTAACACTTCTTGTGAAAATTATTTTATTGAAGGAAACACAACTCAAGGACACAAATGCATGACCAAGCACTTCAACCATATACTTTCCACAAAATGCATAGGCAAATTATATTTCACAATTTAGAGCCCAAGGTTTTACTATTATTTTTTTTGTGCACATGATTATATATATATATATATATATTGCACCAAAACAAATATTTGAAATTACAATTCCAAACATATTAGGCCTTTTCTTTTCTAATTTTTTTTTCATAATTCCTTTCATTGGATTGTTCGTTCCCTTATCATTTTATTTTCTTAATAATAAAAAGTTTTACATCCACATGTTTTTTCAATGTTGCTATTTAAATTGGCTTTTAAATATGATATTAAAAAATTCTCAACTTGGTTTTAGGTTGGAACGGTCAACTAGATTTTTATAACAAATGAAAAAATGCATGATTTGCACATTTGCACCATCAACTTCCCTATTATCATTCCCATAAAACTAAAGAAAATTATGAATTTATATCATTGTGGCCCTCCAAAAAGACATTTGGGCATGCAATTTTTGAAGATTAAAAACCAATTTTTCTACGTTGTTTTGGGAATTTTGTTAGTTTTTATTTGCAAACTAGAATAATCTTCAAACCTTTCCTCCATGGTTGGTTTTTCCATTATGGTTTCATTTTTCTTTTCTTTTATTTTCATTTTCATTTGATTGTTCCATTTTCCACAAGACTTTGTTACCCAATGGAAAGTGGAAAAACCCAAACAAGTCCATGTTTTGCCAAATGCTTTAATATTCTGTTTTTTTTCTTTTTTCAATCAATTTTTTTTTAATCATACCAAAATCAAAACATTTACAAAGTGGAGGTCAAAAACTATTTGAGAAAATCATTCACTTTGTTATTCTCTTTTTCTCATGCAAAAAAATGATGTGCAAGTGATGAAAAAATAAATAAAAATTATAATGTCAATGAAATTACCAAATCCTCCACATAACCACAAAAAATTCAAAAACATATAAGCAAAAAAAAATATAGATGAATATACATGTAAACAATGTTGTTTTTACATAAGCACTTTGGTTTTTCAAACATGCATGCCAAAAAAAATCTAAGTTCACAATACATGCCTATTTGAATTTTTTGGTTTTGGGACATGTAAAAATATTTAGGGATGTTTTCTTTGGAGTTATATGTGCATTAACAATTTTTCCTCCTTTGTCCTTTGGAGCTAAATGGCCTAAAACTAGTTCAACAATTAATTATTTGGACAAAACCTATTCTAGTGTTTTGAAAAGAAATGGGCATCTAGAACATTGTGATGATACTAAGTTTTCAGACATCCATTCTATGCCTTGAAACACTAGCTTGAAGTAAAGATGGTAGTATGCATAACACAAGTATGAATTTTTTAAAATTTAAAATGCAATAATTGAAATACCTCATGCACAAACCCACCAACTATGCACATACAACTTCGCATTCACAACCCCATTTTTGAGGTTTGTTGATGGGGCTATGCAAATATGATTAGTGTTTCCCCCCTTCCCTTTTTGTATTCATGGTTATTGTTAACTTAGTCTTGAAAATAATCACCTCGCACAACTCTCATCACAAATATAATAGTAATTAGAGACTTGCAATAATTAAAGTCCCTTAGTGTTTTGATGGTATGTATTTTGTATCTTGTAGCTTGTGCATTTCACTATTCATGTGCACTTTAGCTTCTATGCATTCAAGCTCTTATGCACTCAACTCTTGTGATGCTCATGGTTTGGGTAGTCAAAAAATAAACCCTAGGAAAAAAAACGTTTGTCTAAACCTAATAACAACTTAACACAAAAATTAATAGATAATTTGATAATATTATGTTGCCAAACTAGCCTTGAAAGTACAATGTTATATTCATAGGTATTGATTATTGTCATTAATGAATGTTTAAAACTAATTTGGGTTTTTGGGCTTGTCATAATTTGTATGTTGTTTTTGTGGATGTATGTAAATTTTTAATTATTGATTTTGAAAAATGTTTCATTTTTTCATTAATTAAACATTTTGACCTTTGAAATGCAAACCGTTAAAAAGATTGTGTGAAAACAACCCAACACATAAACGATACAAACATACAAGCAAATAACAAAACAAGTACACAAAAAACAACAAACAAACATGGAAAATAAAAATAAAAATAAAACCTAGCATAAAAACAAAAGAAAAAAACAAACACACAAACAAACAAAACGAAACAACGACAAAATTGCAATCCAATGAAAATGTGAAAACAAAAGTAAGAAACCTACCAAAAGAAGAATTGAATAAATTTATCTTCAAATGGGGTTTTAATTTGAAACATAAACATTTCAATTGAAATCAACCACACAAACTTAATGGAACTTATTAACCCATGTACCCTACATAGGATGAATATTAAATCTTAAGGTTAAGACACATCATTTCTAATTGTAGTTATTTGTGTGACACCAAAAATTGAATAATCATTATCATAACATTCATGGGATTCACATAGTGTTTTACAAATATAATTTTCCATGAGAGCTCGTTGGAAATATGAAAATAGGATTTAAGTAGATTTATAAACATCTTAAGCAACGACATGTGTCTAGTAATGCCTCATGCCCATAGTTGTTCATTGTGTTTTCAATCTTGTTAATAATAGTTTTGTGCTTAGGGTTAGAGAGCTACATGATCACATCAATAGCATGTATGACAAGTAAAAAATAAATCATTGTGTACCATTGTTTTTTAACAAATAGGACCAACTCAAGTTAGTTGAAGAAGTAGAATAAATCATGTTTCATCCAAATTTTCAACTAAAGTACATTCTTAAAAATATTTGTTCACATAAAATCCAATTTTCATTGTTGCTCATGCTTCACTACATATTGCAAGTCAGGTCAAAAAGGAGTTGGAAAGCACTAAGAGAAATTTCTTAAGTATATTTGGAGGGTACCTTATATCCCTTAATATAACTCCCTAGAAAGAGGAGGGATATTATGCTTACTCTTTGAGTGTGTGAGAGGTAAGGACTAGGTAACCAGCTGAAGGACACTAGTTATTGGAAATAATTTCAATGCGGGATTGAGCTTGGTTACCAGACCTAACCTTCTATTTAGAGGTTTGAAAGCAACCCCTTAACCCTCATATGGGTGGATGAAAAGTTTCATAACCTTCTTGTAAGATTGATGAAAAAACATATAACCCTCCTCTCCATGGATGAAAATTCATAACCGTTCTCTGTCTGAGTATGGAAATATGGTGAAATACATAGCTTAATCAATTTGGAAGCTTGGATGGAGGAGGAGGAGGAGGAGGAGGAGGGAATACTGAAGAATGGATGTAAAATGATTTGTATAGTGGATCTTTATGCAATTCCTAAGAGTGTCCCCAGAGGTGCTCAGTATGTGAACGAACCTGCAACAATATTTCTCACATCCGAGTTTAGTTATTTACTTTCTTGCAACCCCGCCCATAAGACCTGAAACAGAGACTGCAAGTAGGTGGGAAACTACTAATAGCAAACCACCTGGACCAATCATTATGATTCACCAATCACAAACACGGAGCAGCAGCAGTTAGATCATAATTATTACACTCTTCTCTAGCAGGTGCACAGCTATGGTGCGCTTTTTTACCAGCCAGCCTCAGCAATCGATCTGAGAGCAAATATGCAGGAGAAAAACCTTTTTTGTTAATGTGGAAATTGATCGTAGGCTACGGTATTGTAAGGGATTCATGAGTCCCAAGTAATTGGGGCTCTTGAGTTGATGCTTTCTTTTGGCTTACATTGCAAGCTATGATATGTCTTCACATGTGTATTCAATCATTTGGAATATGGTGATGGAGGGGGAACATATTGTTTGGTCACAACATAAATAGGATATGGAGAGTTGGAGCAAAGAGTGTACCTAAAGCAATATTTTGTGCATGGTTTTAAATAGTGGGTATCCACTACTACCCACCACATGGTTTCCAATAGGGCAAACATTAAATAGGAGCAACAAATCAATTGTGGCATGGATCTTGTAGGACAAATGTTGAAACCCGAAATAATATCTTCTTTTCTTTTTTTTTGCATGTACCCGGGTTATGATAAACCATGAGAATCTTTATTGAAATGATGGTAAATTGAATACAAAATTTGAATAACTTTAATATTATCAAATCAAGTAACAAATGTGTTTGAAGTTAGTTGGCCAAAATTGTGTCCATATGTTAGTTTACATTATAAGTTTGACATATTATGATTATAGTATGTAAAAATTAAAAGCATACATGTACACTTTAGGACATCATTAACTTGAAGACGGAAAATTCCAATGTTTCATTTACTTGCAACCTATTTTGTGAAAAATATTATACTTTGTAAACAATTTTATTTATTTGCATTTTTAAAAATATACATTAAAATGCATATTAAACATGTGATTATTCAATATCATTGTAATATCATGTATATGAATATTAAATTTATATGAATATTAAATGTGTTCATATTGATCATTAAATAATTAATATTTAAAAGTAAAATATATTAAAAATTATTTTATGTTTACTTCTCTTTTTGGTTGCAAGGATCTTGAGTTATCTATTTTACCATGCTTACACCCAAGGGTGGTAGCACCAATGAACTAATGAAGGCAATACTTATGTAATCACGGTAAAGTCAAGAAACTCAGTTGACACAAGCAACGACACAAGGCTCAAAGAAATTGGATGAAATTCTTTAGACACCAACTCAAGCAAAGTTATGTATTTTTGTGATTGACATTGTATTGAGCTGAAATTTAAAAGGTTGAGCTTGTCACAAACATTAGATGATATAAAAAATTTCTCAAAATATCTAGAAAGATCTTTAAATAATATGTTTAAAAGCTTATTGAAATTAAAAAAAAGATCTTTGAGGAATATGCATAACATTTTTAGAAGATTTAGTTAAAGGAACTTTTAGAAAACAAAATCAACACAAACTTTTCGAAGAATAGTTGGCATAATCTTTTTAGAAAAAATAATTAAAATCATTTGATTCTTCTTTGTTAAGTCCATATAATCCCTTCCAAGTTATATGTTTATCTCATCCCTAACAAAGGTCCATTTTGCAATTCCCAATCTTTATTAAATATGTCAATTGGAATTTGGTGATGATTAGTTTGTCAAAGGCAAGGAAATGGTGTTGGTTGATCATGATGACAAGACACAAATTATGGCAATATGGATAATTTGTGAACTCCCAAGTATTCCATGGTGTTCCAATTAATGAAAATTACTTTTCAATAGGGTTAAGAATTTACTATTCATTTTGCAATCCAAATTTGTTTCTTTTTGACTTTTGTACTTGAATTATTTTTTCAATTTGTTTAATCGTAATTATATATTCACATGGTTTTACATGATTACAACGTTTACACTTGTATAGTCAAATGTTTCACTCCAAGATGAAAATGATAAAATTATTTCAAATTAAGTTTAATTACAAAATGTATTTTTTTTCAACTCATGCTAACCACATTTGAGTTAAACCCTTCAAGTTGAGTAGTAGACATGTAGACATTTGCAACACGTACATGCATACATCATAATCACATGACATCAACCAATTTGACAAACTTAATATATTTTTGGACATGAAATAGTTTTATGTTTCCATGATTTGATAATGTGTTAAGTTGTGGTCCATTGGATCATTTCAACTTGGATGATTCAATGTTACAATGTAAAGATGAATAATATGACACTTATGCAAATGAAGTTTGTTCACGCATACCATGTTAGCTGATTGTAATTGAAAACATGTTCAATTATAATGGTAGGTTTTGTTTGAATCTATTGTTATATGAATGTCATTTGCAATTGGGTGTTGTTATAACTTATTGTCGTCAACTTTTTTGATGGAAAATTGTAAAAAATAATTTTTAATTATAATTTAGTTGCACATGATGTTTGCAATTGAATTTGCGACTAGAACACCCAATTGAAAATGGAGTTGTAAAAAATATTTGAAAGAATGATTTGCTGGTTGGGTAACTCGGCTCTTGGCTACTTAAAACAAGGCATCACAAACCCGCTGGCCCCTGCCAATAGATAAGATGTTGTACATCTACCTACTGTGTTCACACTCTAAACAACCAAAACAATCCGTTCCAATCTAAACAGTCTAAACACTTTCACGAAAGAAACCGATTCATGTAATGTGAAACTGGTTCTAATAAGGTAAAACTTCCCAAAAGTTGGATCCAATGCAATAGTCCACAACAACCTTGGCAGAGAAGTGCAATGCAATTTGAGGGCATAATAAGGGTAATCGAGAACATCAATCATGCCTTGGTTGTTGTGCAGGGGAAGGCATAGAATTACCCTTTTTTAGGTGTTGTCTCTTTGAACTGGGTTGTGAAAAAGGACGAGGAATGGATTTCTGAATTGGCTTCCAAATGCTTTTTATTGCCCCCAAGCTAATGGATGAGCATGTGTAGATTTTGGGTGTACCCATCCAATTGATGGGCTGTTTTGAAGTCTACCCATCTACTTGTTGGGTTTCTTTTCAAAATATGAATGTTGGGTAACTGGTTTAATCATGCCTCTATATCATTAAATTTTTTTTTTTGGGTTGTCACACTTGCCTTTTTGTATCACAAGGTTTCATATTATTATGAAACATAAAAAAAAATTCATATGACTAATTTTTTAAATGAAATTTGTTTGATAAACATACAAATAATTACCTTCATTTTCTTTAAGTCTTATTAAAAATGAGATTCTTGAAAAAAATTGATTCAATTTGAAAGCAAGAATTGATTAAAAAAAAACACTTCAATTTTCAAATAAATTAAAATTTTAATATAAAATTTCGTTTTTGAAATATGAATGTTTTAAAATTAATGTGATATATATTTTTTTTAAACTTCAAATAAGGTTTTGATGAAGATTTAATAACAAAAATCATGATAAATTTTTATTCTTTTATTGATTTTTTTTATAATATTGTTGTAGCCTTTTATGTTATAAAAAAATTATTATTGCCCTAAGAGAGTAGACATGCATGTATAAAGGACTTTGCAAGCTCTTGGAATGCTATGTATCATGTGGGTAGGTTATCTACAAATTTTTAAAAAAGAAAATCAATAATTCATTGTTAGGTCATCAATTTTGGTTACATCTTTTTTCTTCTTTGTTCCCTTGCCAAGTTTTTTTTCTTTAATTAATTAATTAATATATGAGGGTCCTCCATTTACAATGTTAAATCTAAGGGTTGAAGTTTAAATTCTTGTGACCCAAACTTTTATTGATATTGTGTTAAGATTCATTATAGAGTATAGTAGATTAAATGGGATTTTGGTCCCTAGGTAATAAATAGTAGGTCTATTTATTTTTATATGAGGATTTTTTTTTGAATTATGATATTTTGGCTTGTGTTGAAACTTGAGATTAGTTATCATAGAGTTATAATAATATCTTGAAGGATTTTGGTTTCATTTAGAGGATTTTTTTGAAGATTAATTATATTTTTGCATGGATGGTGGAAATATTTGAGTTTGCATAATTCTTCTTTTTCCATAATTATATTGAAAAAGTTGATAAATAAATTAAATTTTATAGTTAAATATTAATTTTAATTGATTGTTGAAGAACTCCATAAATCTCAATTTTTAATTTGTTGTAAAAACTTTTTAATCCATACAATGGGGGAATGTGTGGTGTGTAGATGGAAACGGACCCAATTTTTGAACCATACCTCAAAATACTTGAATTTAAAAATATATTTTAAGATTGAAGTAAAAAAATAGTAATAATTTGAGAAGAAAAAAAAAAAAAACCCCATCAAAACCCTAACCTAGAGAACCTCCAAATAAATTAAAAATGTCAAAATGAGGATCCCAAATTTTCCTATAAAAAAGAAGAACCACACAACACTACCCAAAATATTA
>Ga0209611_10013538_pt1 | contig 11171 bp, 8 predicted proteins | sample S1TSphgellanicum_3_FD_187693 | JGI IMG/M metagenome (GOLD analysis project Ga0209611, IMG submission 187693) | Host-associated microbial communities from peat moss isolated from Minnesota, USA - S1T2_Fc - Sphagnum magellanicum MG (SPAdes) (version 2) | ecosystem: Host-associated > Plants > Peat...
AATGTGTTGGTGAAAATGTGATCCACATTGAAATTAACCTTTCACTAGTTTGAAGGCTATAAAAGACCTAAATAAAACCTTAGGAAAAGTAGAAGATGGCCATCACATCTAGGAAATGTGCCATTGTCTTTGTATATATGTCTACAACATATAATGGTGAAACCATTTTAGGTCAGTTGTCTTTGTTTCAATGTGTAATTATCATAGAAGTGTTTTGTAATACATGTGACAAAAAAACCCAATGTTGTTTTGTTGCAGTACATACAAATTTGCCAAGGTGGAAAATAAAAGTATTGGCAACCTATTAGGCATTGCACCACACTTTAGTTTTGGCACAACATTTTAAACAAACAAAATGGATGCACACCATATGCAATGACAAATGGCAACTTACATAATTTGCAATAATGGAGGACTCATGTACCTTTGCAACAAATGCCACTTAAAAAAAAAACCTCAGAATGTAGCTTATGTAGTGTACCAAGCACCATTGTACATGGCCACTTTGTTTTCTACATACCCACTCTACCTGTAATTATTCTTTTTTTGACATTGGATTATAGATGCAATCATGAAATTGGGGCTTCACCACATGTCAAATAATATAAACTAATTTATTGAATAATTAAGTTGGGATGGCATTTTGGATTACTATTTTAATGCACAAGATAGGCACCTCATTAGCATCACTATTATCACAAAATATGCAATCAAATCCTTAGTTTCAGACATACAAAACCATTTTTTAACAACCACGTAAGAAAAGTACTAGCATGTGCATTTTCATGCCAAATGTAATTCAACATATTATTGAAAAACAAGTGACACAAAATATAATGTTCCCAAATATGGACAATCCAAAACCAATATATAACCTAACCCTCTTGTTTGACATGTAGGTTAAAACTACAACAGAAAAAAAATAAATTATTACATAATTGGACATGTGCAACAACATGAAACAAATAAGGAACAACAATATGAAACAATAGTCATAAGAAATGCCATGTTAGATATGGAAAAACAAGGTCTTTCATTTGAAATGGCATTATTTCCTTTTTTATTCCCACATGGACATGGAGCTTATGATAATATTATATCTTTAATGAATATTTAAAATACAGGATGATTGCAATATTTTCACATTTTACATTCCACAAACCATACTAACTTCTTATGCACGATCTCCATCAAACACTATAAGTCATAAAAAAAACCTCAAAAAAATGCTTTGAAAAAAACATGAAAACATTTAAAATATATGAAACCCAAAAATGATTAAATAAAATCTCATTGAACAAGTTGTTAAATACAATCTTCTTGCAAATATACAAGGCACTCCTCAATGGCACAAAACACATTGACTACAAAATATTTTATGCATGGTTGAACAATTTGGCATGCCATAGTTTTTATAAAATGGGCAATTGACAAAATGAGTTCATTATGTTGGGAACAAATTATTGATATTGAAAAATTGTAAAACATTTACAAGCATTATTAGATTGGAAATATTTCCCAACAAAATGTGACATTTTGTTTCATGCAAGGGTTGAAAAATTCATGCAACAACTTTCACACCATTTATCTAGCAATATAAAAGAATATGTAATATGTTATGAAATTCAACAATGGTTCACTTCATGCACACATCATTTGATGGGTTGTAGAAAACAACATTGAAAATATCACAAATAAAATTGTTGCATTCACTCCTAAAACATTTGATGAAAAAAATGAATTTATACAACCCACATATTGAATATGAAACACATTTTACAAAATTGTAATGAAAAAATAGTTCTCCACACATGTGAAAATAAATGTGACCCAAAAAAATTCTAGAAATCAATGCAAATATGGGTTCCCATTTAATGCACGACCAAATCAACAATTTACATTTAACCACACAAATTGTTGGGAATATTACCACCCAAAATATGAAAACTACAATGTTGTGTCACACCATGTATTGTTGTTTTTTTAATGGGGTGCCCATTTTAACATCCAATGGGTTACCTCTTCATATTGGTTTTATTATCTTTTAAAATATATTATGAAAATGTGAACCATATGGAGCATTGAATTTAAACAAAAAAATGTGGAAGGTTGAGGCTTACAAAATGTTTTAAGAGTGCAATTTTAATTCTTACCCTCCCTTATAATCAACAAACCCTATTTTTATTGTAAAATCTACACTCACATGTTTGCAAATGCCAGTGACCTTCCATAAAATATAATTATAAAATATTCAAAAAGTCAAACTTTAGGATTCCATTTGATAGATGTTTACAATAATCAACCAATTGATTTCAAAAATATGACTTTTATTCAATATTTAACAAACTTTGAATATGACAAATTACAATGTCCCACTTTAAAATGTGATGGTCAAGATGACCTAGGAAACTTCATTTACAAGAATAATAAATTAATCAAATTTACAAATTTCCATCCCACATACAACATAGAAGGATTTTTTAACAACATATTATTACAAAATGTGTCTTTTAAAAATGAAAATGAATTTGTGTTCACATTGAATTTTGAAAAAAATTACATTTGCCACTTTTTATCATCATTGGACAACTTACAAACATACTTACTAAAATATGCACATAAAGATTTTTTTAATATTAAACATAATTACTTAACTATGCTAAAACGTAGCGTCCATGACTAGACTGATACAACTACACATGGCATAAATGACGAGAAATGGCATAAGCGACAAGTCCAATTCAACTAGAAATGACATAAACGACTAACCTAGTCGAAATGGACCAATCATGGATGCCATGTTTTGGCATAGTGCTTGAAGAAATTTTTAAACATCATCCATACCTTGACCTAGAATATATGGAACTTAAATCTACAATTGATTATTTTTTCATGATAAACAACCAAAGGAAATGCAACTTGTTTTCAAACCTTCGCAACACACATTTCCATTATTGAAAACCCATAAGGTTTACATATTGTCACAAGCACACCTCTTAGTGGCAAAACTTTCTTTTTTAAATAAATCACACAAAATTTCCAATTGCTTGGCAAAAATATATTATTAACAACCATAGGTGTTATAGCACTTCATTTTAAGTCCACTACCATTACAATACACACTACATTTCAAATTCCAACATGAAGATATTTGTCGATCCTTCTTGAACCTAATAATATCATAAAACACTTCAAAAATGCACATGTCATAATCATTGATGAAACGTCAATGATGACTATCAACATGTTGTGTGCAATTGAACAACAACTAAAACAATCAATGAATCTTGAAAACATATATCCATTTAAAACAAATCTTGTACTACTTGTTGGAAACCTTGCCCAACTACCACCAATTTGTAAACACACTATTCAAAACAATAACATACTATGCAAAAGTTGTCATATTAAACCTACCCCATGTTGGAAAACCATCAATACCAATTATAATCCTCTTTTTCTTTTGTTAATGAAAGTATAGAATAACATTTGTCTACCCCCATAACATGTTTTTTGAAAGACATTCTACTTCATTTTCAATCATTTTCCATCGCATTCTAATCAAACCCTCCATGATAAAATGTGCAAAACATATTATTTTGCATTTGATCAACATAAAAGCTGAATTTATTTAATAGGTATAATGCTATTAACAAAAATTAGTCTAGAATTCATCAAATTAAGGATCCCAAGTCAAGTGTTTTACATTAGAATTTCACATTCAAAACTTTTCATCTCTACCAATACACAAGTGACCCATTAAACCTAGAGGACATTGGTGACATGTTCAGCCCATTGGAATACTAGTGTTGTAATGTGGTGTTACTAATAGTATATTCATGTTGCAAGGTGATGTTAATAATTGAATATGGTTGTTGTGGTGGTAATGTGTTATTATTTGCATACTGCTATTGGGGTGCACGATTGTTGCTAGAATATTATTGTTGTTGGGGTTGTGTTGACCCATGGTCATTGGGATAATATTGTGATGTTGGGTCATTGTTAATTAAAGTTTGTGTGATTAAAGGCATTAGTAGAAAATGGACATTTTGCAACTAGTCTTTATAACTAATTTTTAGTTGTAGGTGACATTTGTAATTAAAATCTTAATAATTGTGTTGAAAAATTTGTCGCAAAAGATAAAAAAATTTGGATGAAAGAAAAAGTCAATGATATACACTTTCATCCTTTGATTAGCCATATATGTATCATTGTTTGTGACTAGGATGTGATTTTTTTGGTGAATATTGAGAACAAGTGATGTGTTGCCATGTGTCCCAACTTTTAATAATTTTAGATTTTTTACTTTAATTTTGAAATAATCTACGACATTTAATGTTTATGCTTGTATGGTTTTAAATTGTGACACATGATGTAATAGAAATTTACCACCTGATGTATTAATCGAAAATTTCCAAAATCAATTTAAATCAATATTTAAATTTGTAGGTCAAACTAGTTAAGTAAGTAGGTAGGTGGGTAGGTACTTAATTATTAGGCTTACCTACTTATGTAGGTTGGTAGGATCGACTACATACCCATCTATTTAAGCAAAACACCTATCTAGATATGACCTAATTACCTACCTAGGTTAAATATTTATTTAAGTACGTAATTAAATAGGCTAGGGAGGTAGGTAAATTAGGTGTACATACATGAATACTTTTATTTTATTTTGGGTTTAGCCTTTTTAATTGGTTCATCCCATATGTTCACGTTTTTTAGTATGAAAATGTAAAATAAAACACCTTGTTTATATATTTTTCAAGGTGAAAATGAAAGACAAAACATATGGGATATAGTCGCAAATTAGTTGCAATTAAATTTTTTATCCCATATTTTTAATTTTTTTAAATTCTTGTAAATTATATAATTAAGTAGGTAAGTGACTAGTTAATTAACTAAATAATAAATTTACTAATTAACTAGTAAGATTATTAATTAATTAATGAATAAAATGTAAATTAATTAATATTTTAATTAATTAATTAATTAAGAAAAAAAATTTAATTAATTAATAAACTAGCCAACTAACTAATTATTTATAATAATAATTACCAATAATTTTTATTACATAATTATATAATTATAGAAATAATTATATTATTAATTATTATTATAGATGAATAAATTTATTAATTAAATCAGTAGTAATAAATATTTAATTCTAGTAAGATATTAACTATAATGATCTATCAACTAATTTAGTTAATTAATCATTAGCTAATACTGAAATAACTACTAATTGTTAATTAATTATTAATTAATAGTTCATAAAGTTTTAATAACTGAAATTTTGACTAATTACTAATTAGTAACTATTAATTATAAAAATTAAACACTAAGTTTTACAACTCTAATAATTTAACTATTAAGTAATCCAAGCTAACTATTTTATTATAATTATTCCCATTATTTTTTCTTTTTTAATAGCTAATAATAAATATAAAAATGATACTTAACAATAATAATAACATTAATTGAATTATTCTTGTGGTTAGTTAGTAGCCAAGGCTAGCTATTTTATTGTTATTATATATATTATTATGTCACTTTTTATAACTTTTATGAACTATTATATTAAGTATTCAATTTTTTAATAAATAAAAATTATTTAAAAATAAGTATAGTTAAAATAATATGGTGGCCAAAGGAAATAGAAATCGAAGTGAACAATGGAATTCTTGACTACGTACTATCAAGAGGTTTAGTTGCCAAAGGTATTTATCCAACTGTAGATCCTTTAGATTCAATTTCTAGCATGCTTCAACCCTAGATTATAGGCGAAGAACATTATGAAATAGCACAAGGAGTTAAGCAAACATTACAACGATATAAGGAGCTACAAGATATATTAGTCCTTTGAAAATAATTTCAGTAATTAATATAAATATATCCATAAATATTAAAACATTAAAATATAATAGAATTATTATTGCTTTAGTATTTACTAACTTAGGTTAACTAAATTGTTGTTCATATTTTTATTATTATGTCAATTTTTATGGCTTATTTAAAACTACAAATATCAATATAATAATAATAATAAATGTCATTTGTAATAATTTGAAAAAGTATAATAAACTAACTTGGATAAACTTGTAATAGGGGTGCAATATATTTAGTGAATATCTTGTATAAATATTTATCTATTCAAAATATACACCTAGTGTAACCATAATATCAGTGCCATTTAATGTCAATAATAATTATTCAATACACATGTAATATGGTTGTTCATATACATTGAAAGTATACATTTGTAAATCTTAATATGCCCAATTATACCCTTTAGAATGCACAAAATACATTTGGTATATTGATAAGGTTACGATTAAATTGGTCACATTTGTAACTAATGGGACATAAGTTCTTGTTTTATGAAAACCAAATAAAATGTTATTCACATGGAAGGATGACAATCACAATAGTTGCAAATTCATTGTAGTGTAGTTGCAAATTAATTTTAATGTAGTTGCAAATATGACAAGCATAAGAAATAATTGCAAAATTGTCCAAAGGTGCAAATGACTAATAGTTGCAAATATAATGATTAAATTTTGGCCAATTTCTATTAGCCTAAGCTTGTATGTAGGTGGCGTTCCACCATTTATAGGCCCACATTTTGCAAAGGTGAAAAATTTGCCTAGTACATTCCATTGTCAAATCAATTAGCCGTATCTATCATATAAACATGCAAACTTCAATGGCTTAAAAAAAACAAAAAATAGGAGATATTGAGGTTGACCCCACAACAAACAATTGGCAATCTACACTAAATGTTGACATTGTAAAACTTGTACCCATTGTAAAACATGTACCCATTTTTCAGTGTTTTTGAAAAAATGTCAAGTTCAAGTTCACACCTATTTTCAACCTAAATTGTAGGCCAACTTATTGAGTGTTTTTGCAAATAAAACATTGCATGTACAATGATAGGACTTAAAATAGACATTAATGGTATCTTTGTTGATGTGTTAATTCTCCAATCACAAACATATGTTATAAATCCACAAAAGTGGAGACACACAATTTGGAAGGCTATAATATCAAGCATGCAACTCAGCCTAGTTTTATAACAACACACATTGCTAGGTGCAAATAGGTTTCATTATAGCCAAAAAGATGGAGCATATTTTTAAGAGTACATGAAGGAGGTGCAAATGGTGGTTGTAAAATAAGCAAACACATGTTTGGTGGCATTAAAGGCCATTGGAGCAACCCAAGAGCAAGGAGTGGCTTCTACTATTTAGATTGCAAGATTGTCAAATGTTGGTGAAATGTACCCCTTATTTGTTGTTGTGCAAATGTTGCTATTGTTTAAGCCAAATGTTCCTTCACCTTTTGATCAATCAAACTTTGTGTCTATTGTTCTTTAAACTATTGGTAGTATTACCACACATTTGCTTGGTTCATGTAATAAGTAAGGTTATTCAAAGATGTGAAATTTTTTCATAGGTATACATTCCAAACTACAATCTAGTGAAGTTGGCTTTCTTGACTTGAGACTTTTCTTAAGTTGAAAATTGGCATAACATAGTTATAAGCATATAACCATATGTAAGGACACCAAGTTATAATGATGTTTTACATACCTTGCGCTTATCTCTTGCACATTGTTGTTTTTTGATAGATAGTTGCATTTAGCCACACCTAGAAAATAACCAAGTCAAGTCTCTTAAATGATTACTTACACCACAACACACATAAAACCTAACCTCAACCCTTTTTTGCTAAATGAAGCACATGCATGATCCAAAAAAGAAAGGGGGAATTTTGTGGTGTAGTTTTGTCACTTGGTGACAAAAGAAAAAGGTCATATTTCATTTGTCCTTGATAAAATACACATCAAACAACACTAGCTTGTAGAAATGAATAGACATGTTTTGAATTTGATCCAACAATTCAGAATTATTATGCCAACAACCAACCACCATGACCAAGTTTTTTCCCAAAATACCAATTTCCTAAACATCCCATAAAATGGATCATAAGAAAATTGATGGAGGTTATAGTCCAATTCTACCTCTAGAGTGTATACTTGCAACCTTGCATAAATTGTTTTGGTTCAAGATCTTGAAGTTTAAGATCTCGATTGAGATTTTCAATAAAGATAGGGCAACATGGTCCACCAATGTCCAACATTTTTGGAAGGCATTCAAGGTTTCTCTTTAAAAAAAAGGGTTTGCAAAATAGTTCAAAAATCATCAAAACAAAAGAAAGCTCTTTTTGGAAACCATGAATTATATGGTTGTAAAATTCTTGATATTATTTTTGGAATTTTTTTTTTGGGAGGAAGTTTTGTACAATTTTTTTCAAGGACTTAATCACATACATCACATCTACATATGGCAATTGCTCATAACAAGGAAAAATGAAAAAAATAAAATCGAACAAAGGTTCTTTGAAAAGGATTGCCACCAAAGTTGAATAGATTGTCAACTGTTTTGCATTTGCTAACATTTTTTTTTTAATAGGTACATTACCAACTAGGAAAATGATGACAATAAGCATTTAATCTAGTTTATTTTCATTTACTATGGTCAAATTTTATTTATTAGTTTTAGATTTTGTCACATCATTGTTGTCGGTCAAGGTGAAATAGCACCCACATTTATAATTTCACCTTTTTAAGTAAGGTTGTAACCCATAAATGTATAAAATATTTTATTGTTAGGGTTTAAAGTGTGAACAAAGAAGGCGATGTTAATGTTTAAATGCTAAAAACTAACATTTGTTTGTCTTTTATCATTTAGTGGAGTGGTGATTGATTTGTGGAGGAATGATGGAGTTGGTTCATAGAGGTGCAAATTGTTTGGAATGTGTGTGGATGTTGTTGGTGCTAAGGGATGGATTGAAGTTGCAGAGGTCAACCTGGATAAAAGGAAACAACTTTTAGAAGTTAAACATTTTTTTTCCCATTGTGTGTTTATTTTTCTTCTTATTCTTTGGAGCTAGGATGGCTTTCTACTATGGATGCATTGAAGGGAAGAATGCTCAAGATGCAAAAGTCTAAGTTGTCTACTTATGAATCGTCTATATGTTTTTTACATCTAGGTGTTATGTAGTCAAAGAACTAAAGCTGCATAAATGGGTTTAACCACACTAATAGGAGGCAATGGTGCGCTTGGGGTGAGTTTGCAGGCATGGAAGAGCATAGACCCAAGAGAAAAAAAAGGACGACTCCACTTGCACTGTGGATTACAAACTACAAACTAAAGAATATTTTGCCCGTGAAAAAGGGTTGTGTAACAAGGGACTCAATCCGAAGACAGACCTCAAACAGAAGCATGCATCCCGACAAGATATTGAAGTGTTTGGGGGCGTGTTCTAGTTACAGAACTACAGACTTACAAGTCCTTCTAGAGACGAGAGAGGAGATGTTGGCATTGTACATGAAGGTTTATGGGTCCCTGTGGCGACCAACAATGAGTTCATGAAATGGTTCGTGAAGGGTTACATTGCAGAGAAGACAAGATTTGTCATTAACTGGGCGCGGTAGCAGCTAACATAGCAAGAGAAAAAACAAGGTGGGAAGAACTTGAAAAGTTCAAAACCAAGTTAGGAGAGCAGTTGAATGAATTCTTGTTAATCCTTGTCATTCCTTCAAGAAAGCATTTTTGTTATTTCGTAGCTCACATTAAAAATTAATTCTTCTAATAAGCACTCATGGTGCTTTGTAGTTTGATGATCACCTTTTTTCAGTCCTTCCAGTAAACATCACTACTGCATTACAGCCTAGTAACCTCTTACTAGTCCAATAAGCACTCTTTAGTGTTTTACAATCGGGTGACCTCTTACTAGTGCTTCCAGTAAGCACTCTTGGTGTTTGGCAACTTGATCACCCCTTAATCTAGTGCTTCCAGTAAGCACTCATGATGCTTGGTAGCTTGATGACCCCTTACTAGTGCTTCCAATAAGCACTCATGTTGTTTGGCAGCTTGATGACCTTTTATTAGTGCTTCCATTAAGCACTCATGGTGTTTAGTAACTTGATTACGCCTTACTAGTGCTTCCAGTAAGCACTCATGGTGTTTGGCAGCTTGATAACCCGTTATTAAGTGCTTCTAGTAAGGACTTGAATGGCTTTTTGTAGCTTGGTGACCCTTTAACGGTCCTTCCAACAAGCACTACTAGTGTTTTACAACTTGATCGCCTTGGTTCAGTCATTTTAGTAAGCACCCATGGTGCTTTGCAACTTGATGACCTCCTACTTGTCCTCTAGTAACTGGTCTTAATGCTTTGTAGTTTGACACCTCTTTTAGATTAGTCCTTCCAGTACAAGCACTCCTACTGCTTTACAGCTTGAACATCTTGTTTCAATTCTTATTGATTAGTCTGTTTAGCACTCACAATGCTGTTTCATGAACCATGAAATTGTTTTGACACATCAAGTAAGCACTCATGATGCTTTCACAGTAGGCAATATTTAAGGTGCCTAGTCCACCATCACACTATTGTTTTTTAGCATTAATGTTTCCTGCATCAAAATCCGTCAATGATATACCTTCTAGCTCACAGTTCAATTTCTATGTTTTTTTTTTCCCTGAGATCTACGTTGTCTAGTGTGATGTCTATGGTACTGATATATGTTTGTGACAACATGGATCCATATGTCTGTAAAGTATTTGTATTTGCAGTGCAGTATTTACTTACATTTTTGATAGGAGTAGGAATTTCCAGTCCTTCCAATTAGCATGCATGCTTACATGTTGATGACTTGTTACATGATATAATTAAATGTGATCTAAATAACATTATAATTACAGAAGACACACAATATTAACAAAAACAGATTTTACTATTCAGCATGGGGAAGAGACACAGTAGGGAGTCACTGTTGAGTTTTTAGCTTCTGTAGTGGGACTATCAACTGAAGGGCTTAATCCTAGGAACATCGATCCAAAGTTTTTTAGTGTGAAAGATTGTGAGTTAGTTTGGGGAGCGGAGTGCCTTGACAGGCATGGATTTAGATATAGAAAGTTCTGCACAGATGTTGATTTGATTTTTCGAGTGGAAGAACTATGGCCAAAGGCCTAGTCTACCAGAGGCCTGTGATCACAAATGACGTCATTAGTTTGTCTTTCGCAAAAGGTGTTTTGGCTGAGAGTCGGGGAAAAGAAGTTTGTTGGGCTACTTTTGCAGCTGAAGTGCAAGTTCAAGGTGTGCAT
>Ga0209611_10013539_pt1 | contig 11170 bp, 6 predicted proteins | sample S1TSphgellanicum_3_FD_187693 | JGI IMG/M metagenome (GOLD analysis project Ga0209611, IMG submission 187693) | Host-associated microbial communities from peat moss isolated from Minnesota, USA - S1T2_Fc - Sphagnum magellanicum MG (SPAdes) (version 2) | ecosystem: Host-associated > Plants > Peat...
AAATCACATGGGGAACCATGTGATGTTGTTTTCTTGTGATTAATTGTGAAATCACATGGGGAACCATGTGATGTTGTTTTCTTGTGATTAATTGTGAAATCACATGGGGAACCATGTGATGTTGTTTTCTTGTGATTAATTGTGAAATCACATGGGGAACCATGTGATGTTGTTTTCTTGTGATTAATTGTGGAATCACATGGGGAACCATGTGATGTTGTTTTCTTGTGATCAATTGTGGAATCACATGGGGAACCATGTGATGTTGTTTTCTTGTGATCAATTGTGGAATCACATGGGGAACCATGTGATGTTGTTTTCTTGTGATTAATTGTGGAATCACATGGGGAACCATGTGATGTTGTTTCCTTTTGATTATTTGGGGAATCATGTGGTGAATAAGTTTTAGGAAGTTTCTTAAGTAGTTTCCTTTTGGTTAGTATATAAGGAAGTGTTTGTGACCTTGAGAAACACCTTCATTTTTGTACAAAGTTATAATATGAATACAAAGTTTGTGAATTGAAGTTTTGATTTATGGAAAAGTTTTTGGTTTTTGAATAGTTTTGGTGTTGTTTATGTGTAGTTCATGAAAGGAAAATGGCGAGGCTTGCATAGCCAATAATAAGGTGGGAGGATAGTTTTACAACCAAAAACATAGATTTCATAACTATGTAGTTATCATACATAGTTTCGGTCCTAAACCCGCTCATGTTGTATAGTCTCACAACAAGGTCTAAACTTCTATCATCGATCAGAAATGATATGATGGTCAACAATGATTCCATACTAACACAATTGAATTGAAAGTCCCACCCAATGAAAGATTTTAACAAGAAGATGTGGATCACTTCTTCATGGATTACCAATTATGTTTGACATCCACCAATTTGTCAAGAGGTGTATGATGGACACAACATGGGCCCATCAGCCAACAAAATGCCAATTGGAATCCACCATTCTCATTGTTATATGTGGGTTGTTTCAAATAAGAGTTGGAAGGAGTATTGGAGGTATGTTGTTTTGAATAGTTCTTCATTTTTGTAAAGTTAGCTTTAGACTATTTCCATCCATGATGGGCCTGGGTCTTTGAGGAGTTCTATTTTGGTGGGGATATTGAGTAAGCAAGGATCCAAGTAACTTAGTACAGGGGTAGCTTCAGCACTTGTCTGCCAAATAATTAATAAATTTTAGAGGTTCCATTTTGAAAAATGGAATACTCCCAACTATTCCAAGAGATTCTTCATTTTCCTTGACAAAAAAATGATTCTTTGAGAAAAGTCAATTTTGGAAATTTCAGCATTTCTAAATATAATATAATTTGTGCTGAAGCCGCCAAGGTACTCCAGTAATTAATTACTATCTCATGACCCATGGTGTACAACATAAACTGGGCTCTATGGACTTTTGTTTTTTCATTCCCCATCATGTCCAGCGCAAAGTTTACAAGTAAAGAGAAATTGCTTGACATATAGGTAAATCTCATACTGATGGGTCACCATGGAACCATTTTCGGAAAGAGAATTTCAAATTATATGCCAGAGTGCATTACGCTAGGTATGACCAGAGAAGCAGGGCATTAAATATGAACCCCTCTGCCTCGGCTGGGCGCTTATTTGGGGAACATCCTGCTCCTCATATGTTGCCCTGCACTTCACTTTTGAAATAATGTAAGGGGACCCCTCATTGGGATTCCCCAACTATAGCACACCAGTTTTCTTTGTTGCTGCACACTCTTGTTCCCTATCCTCATACACGAAAAAACCCTTTCTGTCACATACTCAGGTTTCTTATCCCAATCACCCTAATTATGGGGTCTTGAGGGAGTGCCATAATACGGTTTTTTATGTGCAGTGAGGTGTGCAATCACTGGGTTAATGGAATATGGTGAACTCAAGTTATATTGCTAAGCTGTTGGTTGCATATTTTCACATGCATATCATATTTGCACATTGTAAAAATTAGATTTTGTGGCAAACATAGGATAGGTGCGATATACCAAATTTCAGCAAAAAAATAAAAATTGTATCCTGGAAGAATATTTTTAAATGTGTGAAAATAGGGTAAACTACCCTGTACGTTTACCATTCTGCCTACCATGATCTTTAGAGACTGCTTTGTTGTCTTAGCTTTTTCATTTCAATGTCTTGGACACCAAATTTTTCTAGTCCAACTTAGTGACAGAATCAAATGACTGACGTTGTTCAAGTACACGAGTTTTCCATGGAGAAAGGGGTGGTGGGTACAGGACTAGTAATTCCAGACTGTGCACTAGACTCGTGGGTTCCATAGCACCTCTCATTTTTCTTAGGGGCCACTGAAGTTTAGTACTAGGGCCAAATGACTTTGTTTGGCGACTAACAGAAAATGGCTATTGGCTCAACTGTAGATTCCTTCATTCAGAAGACTTACTGGATTTTAGAAATAAGATCCGGGTTTGCAATATTGAGTTACTTGTATAAAGACAGCCTGATCTTAGGATAGAAAGTATTGGTTCAAGTAGCAGACCACGTTGACAAGGTATCATGGCAAGTTTCTGTGCACATTTGGCTGGTACCTAGAGAAGGGGCCAATATTCCAATGGACCTAGTATTCTGCCAGCTTGCATGAGGTTCGTGCTAGGCTCCACATGAAGGTCTCTTCAAGGACTGGGGGCGGTGGGGTGGGGGGCCGATCAATTAAGCTATTATCTATTCTGTAGAACCTTGGCCGCTTTTGGCACATGTCTGCTGAATGAATAAATAATTTTGGAGATTCTATTTCCTTAAAGCAAAATATTTGAGAATATTTCAAAAGATTTTTCATTTTCATTTAGAAAAAAAATTCTCTTTGAGAAAAGTATTTTTTGAAAATTTTGGCGTTTCTAAAAATAATAGAATTTGTGCCAAAGCCAGCAAGATACTACCATATATGTGTGGAATCCTATGACCAACTGAGGAAATTTTTTAATTTCCAACTCCACCTTACAGGTTTAAAATCTAAGGATATCTGTTCTTAATGGAGTGGAAAGGTGTTTCTTTGGATTTGTGTTCTAATGGCCATCCACCAACAAGCTTTCAAATTAAAAGTACAAACCTTCAACTCTTTGGGCTCCACAATCTTTTACAAATAGTCTGAAGCCAATTGAAAATATGAAACATTAATTTTTGAAACAAGTTCTCAATTGATGATGCATAGCACTTGTTGATGAGAACAGGCCATATTGATCTCAAACTGTATATTTTTAAGTTATGTGAAACATGTTTGCATCAACATTTTATTTCATTTTCACACAATGGAGACCAATTTTTTTGGAAATTTCCAAAATTTTAGTGTAAATTCAGGTTTTAAAATTTATTAAAAAAATAAAAAATAAAAAAAACAAACAAACAAACAAATCAAATCACCAAACTTTCAAAACCACAAGATTGAACAATAAAACCTTGGTGTAGACCAACAATGGACCACAATATGGGAAAAAAAGATATCATGAGAGTACTAGAGTTGAGGTTATACAAGTTTGGTCAATTTCTTGATACAAAGACCAACTGTACTAATCTACACAATTTCGCATATTGAATTGCTATAGACACTCAACATTAATTCACAATGTCATGCATGCGAAACATGTATTTGTTGTCAATTGTTTTGCATCATCAAAGCAGTAGCCCAAGTGGGAAGTCCAATGACACCCATGTTGATACCTTACATGATTGGAACATAACTTTTGAATATGCACGTGGAAACATGTACTGGATATTTTCATCAAGGGGTATTATGCAATATATATCAAGTTGTACCCATGCTCTTAGGAAGGGACCATATTAAGTTTGAACCAAGGTTGAAACGCCAACAAACAATTTTAAGAATAAAATTTTCATGCAACCAATGAGATGACTCAACATGGATAGGTAAGAAAGCCCAAGGTGGGATGGGGGATAGGTGATTTGAGTTTTTTTATTTAATTTTGGTGTTCCGACAAAGTTCCCAATGATGATTTGAGCTTGTTCCCCAATTCCCATGTCCTCCTTTTAGCACCACATTTCATCCCATATCCTTTGCCAAAAACATTTTTCCGTACAACCTATATAGCTGGACCAAAGAAAAAGTTATTTTGAAAATGTTTACAATATGAGTGCTTTTCTTTTTTGTGACATGCCAATTAAAGATCAGGCCCATCAAAAAAATAAATTACTTTGGATTCACCCCCACGATTAATTAATGCAACTAATGTAATAGAACCCATGATATCAATAGAGAACTTAGTGTTTGAAAAATCAATCTTCCACATTTTGTTAATTATAGAAGTTTTTTTAGCGTACTTTTAGAACCTTCCCTAGGTTAAACTTTTCAATGCACCTTTCAAAATCCAAAAGGCCTGGGCCTTTTGGATTTTAGGAGGTACATTTGTGGATATTTTGTTTTACTTGTTTTTTTTTGTTTTTTTCATTTCATTTTTTAACCTAAAATTTTTAAATGATTAAAAAATCTTAATCCCTAATCATATACATAAAATTTGATCCACACTTCAAATATATATATAATTATTTAAAACCACTAAAGGCACAAAAAACAATCCATTGCCATGGCAACAATTGTATGAAATTTCAAAAAAGTAACTCAACCAAATCTCTAAACAAATTGAATAACCTAAATGAAAAGCTCAAGAAATTGGCTTCTACTTGCCAACAACTGTATTGAACTTCAAAAAATTAAAATCAAATTTCAAGCTATGGATATCTAAGGATATTAATAAAAAAAATCAAAGCACAAGCAATTGAGTTTTACCTTCAATGCTATGTAACCACATACATCAAACTTCAAAACTGTCAAAAATCTATCAATGCATGAAGTTATGAATAGACAAACAATTGAATCATAACCTGAAGTCAAATCAAATAAATTTACAAATTTGTAACTCCAAAACACAAATTTGACATGTCAAAGATCCAAATTATTCATGAAATCCCAAATCATATCACACATACCATGTCCACTACATTTGTGATGAAACCAAGAATAGACTTCAAATCAACAACAAAATTGATAGTTATCAAATAATGCTAAAGATGATTGAAAATGTGCCCAAAAGTTGTCTTCATGTTCAAAACCTCAAACAACTTGCTTTTAACCACTACCTATGCTTAGGGAGCTCAAGATCAAACATCTTGTTTCATAATTATCATCAACATCAACATTGGATTTACTTGATTCATAACCATGCATAACATCATCAACAACAAAATCTTTTGACAATAGTTTTTATATTCTTACTGGCAAAAACATTTGAATCAAAAGGTGTCATATCAATTTGATCTTCAATAGGAACCTCTTGTAATAAATAAATAAAATTTTTAAAAAACCTGAAAAAGGAACCTATTCATTTTCACATGAACAAAAAAGTGGACTAGCAATAATAACTAAATTTCCATGGCCATGAACAATTGAATCAATAAATGCCAAGTTAACATCATTATCTTTAGTAAGAACATCTTGCATACCCAAAAAACAATCAAAATCCAACACTAAAAAAAAACACAAAGACCATAAATCAAGAAAAAAATTATAGCATTACATTTGTCTTTTCAAATGTCTTTTTCTCCTCACTAAAAGCTTTATCATAATGAAGGACATGAAAGTGCCCTTCAATTCATTGTTAATAATATGTTGTAGAGCTTTGTCTCTCAAATGCATATTGATTTGATTATCCCTTTAAACAAAAAAATGCAAAACAAGAATTTAAAACCACAAATGAAAGCACTTGAATTGATAAACAATAGCTCAAATGAATGAAAGAAAAATATATGTATAAACTCAAACCCAAAACACAAAGCTTGAAAAAACAAAAATAGAAAAGGGGAAGAATTGATTTTGTATATGAGATTGGGCTTCTATGACATGGAACCTCCATGGCACACTTTTATGGAACAAGAGTTTCCTTCGTTTGAGACCCCATTTTAAAACTAATCCCAACCTTTATTTAAATTTGGTTGGATGAAAGGTTTTTTTTCGAGGAAGGAAAGTAAGAATTCATATTATCAACAATTAACCATAGTTGGTTTATGCCCAACTCAAAATGTAGTATACTAGATTTCATCCCTCCTCTCGCACTCAAATATAAGGATGTAGGAACCAGTGAAGACTTGATTTATCATTAGGGTAAATAGTAAAATGTTGACAAGCTAATTCCTTGAAAGTTGTAATGACAATCAATAGGAGGTCTATGTTGATCCACAAAATATCTTGTAACATTATTCTGCCAATTTTTAGAAATTCCTTGGAAAAACTTCCAAACCAATTCAATAGGCAATTTAAAAATCAAATTAGAATTTTTTTCAAAATTCACCTTTTGAAGTTCTAGCCACCCCCTAATAAAACAATTTGTCATTACAAAACAAAAACCAAACCTCAAATTCAATTCAATTAAGCTGAAGAAATTCAAAAATATTTAGGTAATTATACATGTGAATTTCAAATCAATCATTAAACCATAAATATTAGCACCTACATAAATTATAAGAAGGTGTAAATATTGTAATAATAGGTGTCTAGATGGGTGCATCCACATTAATAAGATCCATAAAAAGTGTAATCAATGTTTGATTTTTCATGTTTTAAAATGGTAATTTCAGTTGGTGTTGAAATTGTTGGATTTATTTATATAGGAACATTCATAATATATCATGGGAGGCTACAAACAAGATACAATGAGCCAATAGTGTTATTTTAAACAAGGACTACATGCACGTGTCCTTTTGCCTAGAAATAACTTTTTCTTACAAATGAATTTTGAATGAAATTTCTTGCAAATTTTTATTAAAAATGCTTATAATTGTCCCAATACACAACATTTTTTTGTTTATCATTTTTGAATAAATATTTATAATGTGTAGATTTCCTTGTAGATTTTATGTTGCTTCTTTAAAAATGATAACAATTTCAAATCATAACAAAAAATTCATTTTTAAATGTTCATATATAACAATCTACAATTTTTTTAATCGTATCATATATATTATAACCCATTTATATGTGGTAAAGGACTCTTGAACTTTCAAAATTCTAGATTAAATTTGAAAAGTTCTTTGAATTTCTAAACATTTTGAATGTGGCTAATAGATTTGTATCCTTCTTTTTCCCATCAATTTTTTAAACTATATGAGTCTTTTTTATAGTCTTGCAAAATTGACTATTTCTAACATAATAAGTGCTCACTTTCAAATGTCTTAAAAATTTAAACTTGAAATTTTGTCAAATGAATTCACTAAAAGAAATCTTGTCCATTCCAACCATATGGTTACAATTATAGATGCGAATAGTGTCCAAATCAACTATTTTTACAACTACAATTGGGTTAGTTTTACATGTCATTTTAGTTGTAAATGTATGTAGTCATATATGTACATATTGTAGTCACATATGCGATTATAATGTTGACATAATCAAATGAAGTCACAAATGCAACTATAATTTGTGACTATTACATGTTTGGATAAAAAATTAAAATGAAAGTGCACATTTTTCATCCAATATTGTGAATGCATCCTTGGATGGATGAAAACCTAGTTGTTTTTGCAAATGATCATAGTTGTTTTAGTAACTAAGGCCAATAATTTTTCCATTTACAATATTTTGATGATTAAAACGTATGTGGCATCTTTGGAATTACAATATTTGTTTGATAATTAACTTGTGTATAATTATTTATTACTATTTTACATTTTTTATTGACATTGAAAATACGACTTATTATATTTTTATTAAATATATTTTAGTTATGATCTATTTATAACTGATTTTTTAATTTTTTTTGAAATGTGATAGACATATTATCCATTTATAAATATTATATGTGAAAAAAATTAAAATTATGATATATTATAATCACATTGCATTTTATTTTTTATGAAATAAAGGATTAGTATGTGGGAGATAAATTATTTATTTATTTATTATTAAATATTAGTCGTCAAATATTTTTCATTTATAAATCATGTGCTTGAAATACAATTCCAACAAATCATCATCAAAATGTAATTCAAATTATTCAAATTAATGTACATTTTTTGAAGAAAAATATATTTAATCATGTATGCCATTGAAAATATTTTAAGAATCAACTTTAAAATCTTCCATTTGGAAAAATATCAATAAAATATGAAATATTGAAATTGATTTTTGTGTAATGTTTAAAGTCAAGTATGGGTCAAATAGAATGCATTCCATTACATTTGCACATCAAGTGGGGTGGCAAAGGAGTTGATATCCCTCCTTGGGGTCTAAGGGTCAAACCTCAAAAGTTAGATAGTTGTGGTCAACGATGGTATGTTGACCATATGCACCCTACATAGTTAGGCTACTTAACCTAGGTGCCTACCTAGGCCCACCTAACTACCTATACTAGGTGGCTCACCTAGCTACTTAAATTAGGGTTTTTAGCTTGGCTTAAGTAGTGACAAGTGTCAACAACTCGTAGGTTGAAAATTTATGAAATTACCAATAATATGAATTATAATATTACATTATTTATATATATAAATAATAAAATACTTAATATATGTGATTTAAATATATATTAAATCATTTAAATTTAATTATTTAAAAAATGCTACCCAATATTTTATGTAGTTGTATCTATAGTCACATAGTCCTACAACTAGTCAATGGATGAAAAATTCGTACAGTTGCAAGCAATATGCGAGTATAGGGGTGATTGTACATGCCACATGGAGTTTTTTTGCAACCAATTGTCTTTTGCCACTTGTTCAAAATGATTATAGGGTTTGTAATCACATGTGCCCATTACAACTAAAATTTTGTCTTTTGCAACTAAAATTATAGTCGTTTATTTCCAAATTTCTTCTAATGGCTTTTTGTTTGAATTTTTTGACATACATATGAACGAACAAGCAAAATCTTGCCATGATTGCCATGGTTTTAAATGGCGAAACATAAACATTTCTTTAATTTTGACTGGTTTTGTTTGCAATTTAACACCCTTTTCATTCATTGGATTATGAGTACAACCAAAAAAACACAAATAAATTTGAATTCAATTTAATGGATAAAAATATTTTATTTTCTTAAAGCTTTATAATTATTGTTTTTTTAAAAACTTGTTTAAGGACTTTAATTTTTTTTTAAATACTTGTGTAATGACTTGAATTTTTTTGAAAATGACATTTTTGGAAACCATATAATACAAATCTTAACATAATGATATATATTATAAATTAAATTGCAAAATAATTTTTTGAAAACTTTTGTCCAAAATATTCTAAGAATATTCCAAAATAAACAATCACAAAACATGAAAAAGATGGTTCCCATTGGTGTGGACATGCCCAAATGGTGTAAACCATGATCCAAAACCTTCAAAATCAAATAATTGGCTAAATTGGAGGTACTTGTTAATTCAAACAAACCTTCAAACAAAGTTTCATTAATAGAATATGCAAGAGTTTATAGGTAAACCTTATTTGAAGCTAGTTCATTCTTATGCAACATTGAAAAATAAAAGAAAAAAAATCATAAAAATAATGAAACATTAAAAACTTTTATAATGTATTACAAAAGAAAAAATAAGAATGATTTTGGAAAGCCATGTTGTGCAATTTAAAACATGTACATATCTAAAGAAATTGTAAGAGAAAACAAGGTTGTACATACCCATAAAATTTATGTCAAGGAAATTTTTTAAAAACCACCAAACATGTATTTAATGAATTATGGATTTTAGAAAAGTCCAAAATTAATTTGAAATTTTCAAACAAATTTTGAAATTGCAAATTGGGCTTGGTGGCCAATAGGTTAAATGCACAAGAAAATTGGTAGTGGCCATGACAATCACATAATGATTTATGAAGGTTAATTTGAATATTGTATACATCACATACAAGAATTGAATTAATATTTGGTAGTCACCAAATGATGAATATTGAAAGCTAAAAACTCAAAAGGTAAGAACACAAAAAACATAAGCTAAAAAAGATTTGAAAAATCTAAAGTTCAATTTTCAAAATACTAATAGAGTAATTATCAAAGATCCATCATTTAAAAATAATAATTATTGTATTGTGTCATTTGGGTTAAAAACTAAAAAAGTTTTTGTATTACAAGTTTGTAAAACTTAAGGAATTTATCATTTGCTAACATAGTAATAATACAATTAACATATTATGACTCTCCAATAGTTAAATAAGGAATTACATCATTTCTTTTTGAAACAAAAATCCAACTGGAAAACATCAATTTCTATCCTTTAGAATTGTAAACATTATCACGTAATCTATAGACAATAATCCAAACCAAGTACAAGCAGAACTTAGTAATTAAATTTGATAAATAAATAATTCCATGATGAACCATGAGAACAAATGAATTAAATGTTCTAAAGGTGATAGGGTTGAAAGTTCATACCTAAAGGAAATTGAGTAATTTTAACATCCTTGTTATCACTCTCCACATGTTGCATGAACCAAGAATAATTTGGTGAAGAAGAAATCAAATGAGGCTTAGAATATTTGATAATAATTTCATAGTGGATGTTAATTGTCCTTGCCAATGGTAATCCAACCAACATTGGCCATAAATGGGAAGCAAGGTCCAACCATTGGACCTTATTCTTTAATAATTTATGTCTTTTTAAAGATTCAATGAAAAGACCATTTGGAATTTCAAAGGGCCTTGCTTAGCTCATCATGAATGAACAACATTTAGTCCTCTTTCCCATAGGGCAATCTTCAACATGCAAAATACCTACATTTCACTAGACTTAAAATAATAATATCTTCCTATTTGAGTGAATTGACCAAATGTCTTAGAACATTGTTCATGTCCTTAAATGAAGACAAATTGATCAACAAATACTAGTGGCATTAGCAAAGGAAGAACTTCATAACATCCACTAGGAGAAAAAAGGCCATTTTCTAACCAACCAATTTTCAATTGCATGTCGAACTCAACTTGCCCTCAACTACATAATTATATTTATTTCAACAAATTCCATGTTGCCCACTTCACACCTCAACTTAGTCAACTTTTCAACTAGGTTGGTAAGTGTACGGCATTGACCATGACTACCAATTGATCATTATTTGTATTTTTAATTAATAAATTCATAATTGAATTATAGTGGAAAAATCCACTTTCAAAGTTTGTTAAGCTTTATCATGTCGATTGCTTCACTATCTTG
>Ga0209611_10013541_pt1 | contig 11167 bp, 7 predicted proteins | sample S1TSphgellanicum_3_FD_187693 | JGI IMG/M metagenome (GOLD analysis project Ga0209611, IMG submission 187693) | Host-associated microbial communities from peat moss isolated from Minnesota, USA - S1T2_Fc - Sphagnum magellanicum MG (SPAdes) (version 2) | ecosystem: Host-associated > Plants > Peat...
ATGTGACAATGTAAGTGCCAACTTTACATTACCATTTCGACCCATCCTTAATCCATTTTTGTCCTTTCAAACCATATTAACTGAACGAGGGGGCAAAAGCACATTAAGGTGGACCAAAAATGACAGTTTAAAGTCCATTTTTGAAATCCAAATCCAATGCATTTTCACATAAAAACATTTAAATCATGTTGAAGTTAACATTTTTTTCCATATCCAAGTTCATGTGCTTATAATTTAAACCTTTTAAAAACATATGTATAAATATGACTTTTGGAAAAATCAATTTAGATATATAAATGGAGTTTATGAGTTTTAGGTTTTCATTTTGACTTTTTTTTGAAAATGAGAAAATGTTTTCTACTTGATTTTTCAATTTAAGTTTTATGAGCTTATAATGTAAGGGCTTCCAAATAGCCAACATTGTAAAGTTCATTTTTCACTAAGTATTGAACTTTTTGGAGTATTGTTTCTCAAATTTAGGAGGACTAAAGTAGATGTTTCAAATTTTCAACTTATATTTTAAAATTTTCTTAAATGCATTTGAGTTATAAAAGCCAAGACTTGACAAAACTAAAAAAAACTACCGTTATGACTTCCATAAAAGTACATTGCAATGTGCTTTTACCCAAGGGCGTGCTAATGGCTAAATGCCCTAGTTGGTTTCAAACTCTAGACTTAAACCAAAAACTATAAAAAAATATGTCCTTATTTTTTAATAGAAAAACCTTAACCCTAACCCTAAAACCTTAGACATAAAAAAGATCACACAACAAAATACAATTATTGCAAAACATAAGATCACACAAGCATGATGTAGCTACTTCAAACTCTAACCTCTTTTAAGTATTGCAGCAAAAAGTTTTCACAAACAAATTTCGCGCCTTCCATCAAATGATAGAAGGTGCAAATATAATTAAACTTGAAATTTTTTGTACAATTTTTCTTATGTCATTTAATTTAATGTATGTAAATTTTGAAACAATCTAACCCACCACTTTTCAGTTGAAATTCCCAATCTATATTGGGAATCATCATTTGAATTGTGAAAAATCACCATTGCCAACTCTAAACCACATCGATTGCTTGATTCAATAATTACTAGTTCTAATGAAATAACATTTTTCTCCCCAAGTCTTAGTTGTAATGGAATAACATTTTGTTCCCCAAGTCTTAGTTGTAATGGAATAACATTTTGCTCCCCAAGTCTTAGTTGTAATGGAATAACATTTTGCTCCCCAAGTCTTAGTTGTAATGGAATAACATTTTGTTTCCCAATTGTCAATTTTGATGAAGCAACATTTTGTTTCTAAGCTTATAGATCACCACCAAATTTCTTTAGTCTCCTTCCTATAACCATTATCACCCTAAACATTTTTTAAAAACCACGGGATCGTTGTCATCTTCATGGGGAGCAGTAAACAACTTCACAAAAAAAATGCAATGGTAGGAAAATAATTATTTGGAATGGAATATCCTTTCACAAATTCCTTATTTTTTAAAAACTCCTAAACTCACGTGCATCATCCTCTTCTTGGTTATGAGGAGCAATGAGGACAACAACAACAAGACTAGGAAGACAACAACATGTGCATTGTCGTCTTCTTGGTTGTGAGGAACTATGAGGACAACATCAAGAAGAAGAGCAAGAAGACGATGACACACATCATCGTCTTCCTAGCTATGAGGACCTATGAGCACAACAACAACAACAGGACCAAGATGACAATGACACATGCATTGTCATCTTCTTAGCTATGAAGACCTATCAACATAGCAGTAAGAAGAAGACTAGGAAGATGACAACGTGCACATTGTCATCTTCCCTGCTATGAAGACTTGTGAGCACAATAATAAGAAAATGATTAAGAAAATGACAACACACATGCATCATCATCTTTTTAGTTGTGAAGACCTACGAACATAGTAGTAAGAAGAAGACCAGAAAGATGACGATGCCTGTGTCATTGTCTTTGTGGCTGTGAGGACCTGTGAACATAACGACAAAAAGAAAATTAAGAAGAGGATGACACGTGTGTTGTCATCTTCCTAGCTATGAGGACCTGAGAACACATCAATAAGAGAAGACTAGGAAGATGAGAACACATGCATGTCATTGTCTTTTTGGTTGTGAAAACCTATGAGCACAACGATAACAACAAGACTAGGAAAACGATGATGTGTGCACATTGCCGTCTTCCTGGTTGTGAAGACCTATGAGCACAAGAAGAAGAAGACCAAGAAGACTTGTGAGGATAATAGTAAGAAAAACTAGACCAGGAAGATGACGACATGCATCATTGTCTTCCTATTAAATTTATGTTTAACCTACCTAGTAAGCTATCTATGCCTATGTTATTTAGTAGGTTATGTAGGTATGTATTAACATATTAATAGACCTAGCCTAAGCATATTAGGTAGATAGCATAACCTATTAGGTAGGTCTAGGCTTAGGTTACCTACTTAGTAAACTTGAGTGGCCTAGGCTATTAACCTAGTTAGAAGGATAGGCTATCTATAAGTAATTAATATACATAATTAAAAAATAATTGATGAATTAATATAAATTATAAATAAATAATATCAATGATTAATAATTATTCAATATAAATGGCTAATTATTGAATATTTCCTACAAAATATTAAATAATAAACATTAAATAATAATGATTTACTATTAATTATTAATTATTTTTTATTTAAAATTAATGCTCATTATTTTTATTTAATATTTGTTAATTTGTTAATTAAAATTTTAAATTAAAATTAAATAATCAATTATAAATAATTATTTATAATTATATATTGACTACTATTAATTATTATAAATTACTATAAAATATTAACTAAAAATTTAGAAAAAAGTTTATAATTTGATAATAATAATTAGTCAGTTAGCAAATTGATGCATAAATTAATTATTGGTTATTAATTGACATTTATTTGGTGACTAATCAATTATATAAAATATTAATCATAAATTATTGAGTATTAACTATCAATCATTAAATATTAATTAATTAATATATTAAGTATAAATACCTACATGTGCTTGAAGGTAACATGTTGTAACTTATTTGACTTTATAAGTAGCTATTATGTGTAATATGTTTAACCGAAGGCTTACTAACTATGAATTTGGGTTTGGTATGTACTTTATGCAAAATAAACTTGTAGGTTAAATAACCAAATTAATATGGTTGATTTGATTAAGTGTCAAATCAGAATGGCCAATTTGACTAATTGTGAATCACAATGGCCAATAAGTATGGTCAATTTGATTAAGTCTTGGTCATCTTGATGAACCCCTTGCCTTTTTGACTAGATGTTTTGTTTGTCACATGTTCAAAAAGGTCATTTTAATCAAATATCTTAATAAAAAATAACTCAGGTCTTTCATGCCCTAGGCCTTTAATCAAAAAGATCATCCCTGTTAGTCAATGTGGACATTTGAGTCAAGTTGGACCTTTTAAAAAGTCATATTTTCTTGTAGTGGTTCTGATAATGGCATTAATGTTTTAGATAGGTCACCATTTGTTCATGATATGTTACATGTTGTTGGAATGACATTCATTTTTTTCGCAATGGTACCAATTATCCACTAGAAAAATCTTGTTATATACAATTAGAAAATTTCCAATTAAGTGTAACATTATAAGGAATTTGCAAATATACGATTGGATTCATGACTCATTTTTAGACGTAATTACCACATGTGATTTGCTACGGTGCTTAGTTACCTTGGACAAGTTGCATAAAATTATAGTCGAAAAGACAATACATGGCATCGAGTTACAAAGGTATTCGCATAAAGATGCAATTTACACGAACTTTTCATCCATCCAAACCAACTTATGTGGCATCGTCATTTTGTGATTGATTTTATGATTAAAAAATGTAGTCTCATTATTTATATTTGTTTGAATATCTATTATTTAAATACTGAATTTCGTTGGCCAACTTTTCCTTTTTTCAGATTTGATTACATGTGCATTTGCAACTAAAATTTATAGTTGCAAATCAAGTTGAAAAGATGCCATGTGGTATCCAATGGGCTTTGAACCACCTTCCAAGTCACAAAAACAACTACATTTTCACGTATTTTTCATATTCATTTTCATTCAAATCAACATTAGTCACAAGTATAAGTTGTATATGCAATTGCAAACCACTTCGTAATCGTTTATGCAACTATTAGTCATTTTTACCAAGTGCCATGGATAGTCATATCTAAAGTTACAAAAATGATTGATTTGGATAGAAGTCACAAATGCATGGGTTGGAATGGACATGATTTCTTGTAGTGCAACTAACATGCAACTAATGGTGTACAAAATGTACATGCGTCATAAAAATAATGGCCTAAACGAATATATACATATTTAAATTAGTATACCCAATATATATATATATATATATATATAACCTAGGCCTAGATACCTTGGTTAGTATATTTAATCTAAACTAATATATGTTGGGCCTAATTTAGCTTAACCCAATTTTGATCAAGATATGTAAAATGATTAAAGATGTGTTGGGGTAACTTTAAATTTCAAAGAACAAGTTAGGGCATGTGTCTTCTCCTTGTTGGATTTGAAGGGTGAATGGCTTGGTTAAGATAAAGGGGTGGTAGGTTCATAAGATTAAAATAAGGCAAGGTTATCCTATCCTTGTCTTAGACTAGCTAAGCCTGTTGGATAAGGAGGTATAGAGAAGGTGGAGGGTGCTTTTCAAAAACTTCTAATAATTAAGGTTATAACAGGGCAATAAAAGTGGCGTCTCCATGAAATTGAAAGGAAGGGGAATAACTATTGACCTTTTTTTTTTCCTTCTTCAGTGATGAATGATAAGGTGTTGTGAGGAATGAAAAGTGATGATGATGTTGTGATTTGTAAAGATGGGGAAAAATATTAACACATCATGAGAAGGCAAAAAAATTGAAACGAGGAGGAGGTTATAACATCATGGAAGAACAAGCTTCTTGAGACAATTCATTTTCAACATTTGCTCTAGAGAATGGAGGTAGGATCATTATGTGATGGTGTCAGCGATTACTAGTCGGAGACTTCATGAGCATGGTGATTAAAAACGAATGGTGGAAAGTTAAGAAAAGGTACTTGAGCCCATTGCTAACACTATGCCAAAACTTGACATTTATGACTAAGACAAATATGACTAATGACCATTTTCTAGTCATATAGTCATCATATATGCCATGTTTTTGTGCTTAGCCGTATTCTTGTAACCATGGATATGACTACTTGATTAAAAGTCTTCATGGACAATATTATGTGATTAAAAATCTTTTTCATGACACCATATAATTATTTAATAATATATAATTTGAAACATTAAAAACTTATGAATTAAAAGGGGAAAACACTAGAAAATGAACATACGTACTTAATATGCATATTATAAACTTGTAGATGATTAAACACATAATTAGTGCACAAATAAATAACTAATACCTTATAATCTCTAGAATTTGCCTTAGAGTCATTAATTATTTAATTTTTAATTTCTAGATAATGGCTAAAAAAAATTTGGGAGGATTTTTTTTTCGTTTTTGAAAAAATTCCCAAAAAATGGAAAACAAATTGCCAAAGTTTTTGAAACCATAAAATTAAATAAAAAATTGATCCCTAAAACATAATTAAACCATTTAAGTTGAGATTCTTGCTCAAGGGTTTATTTAAATGAATATCTTCTTTGAACTTTTTGACATTAAATAATGAATTTCAAAAGAAATCCACATGCCCCAAAATGACATTGTTTTTCACGTTTCCATGTGATGGGTAACAAAAATTATAAAATTTGATCTTTTGTAATTTATCAAAATATTTGGTCATACAACTTGGAGTTTTCACATTTAATGAATTGAAAAGAAAATTAAAAATAAGATCAAAAGTTACTATTCACAATAAAATTTGATAAAAATTATGAAATTAAAAAGTATGTCTATAAATTAATAATTATGACATTTAAATAATTTAAATATTCTTATTAAAATTTTAAATGTTGAAAATAATATTATATGTTTCATAGATAACATATTTTATTTTAAAATATTTTTTATAATTACAAATAACCATAACACAACATTTATACCATTTTTATTGATTCACTATATTTTTTAAAGGTGGGGAAATATTATATATACATATTATTGATGATTTAACTATTAATGAATTTGAGTAATTATTGGTGAATTCCATTAATTATTAATGAATTCACCTCTTTGTATAGCAATTGATTTTTGCTTATTAAGGAATTTGCTACTTCCACCATGATAAATTTGTTCAATTTCATTCAAAATCTAATAAAACACATAATGAATTTGGACACATATTTCAATGTAATGATGATAAAATTTGTAGTAGAGGAAATAGAAGACCATGGAGGTAATTTGCCACCACAATGGGCAAACTTTATAGGAAGGTACACAAATAATAAAAAGATGGAGGTTACTCAATTGAACCTATTCTTTCAAGTTTGTACACTCTTTGTTTCATTTACATACTCGTAGTTATTAAAGGATCATGTGGAGGTAACTATTGGGCCCTTCATTGGGACTTATTTTATAGTTATATTACTTGTGGTAATGTTATCTAGGAGTTGTGTGGACATGTGACATCAAAGTTTGAAGTGGTAATGTTTATTACGATGATTTTCGTTGCTACTTGTATAGAAGGTGACATGAAATCCTCTTAATCATTGAATCATGTTTCTTTATTTTAAAATTATGGGATACCAATGATATTTAAAACATTTATTATAACTCATGTCAAATAAGTTTTTTGAGAAAATCTAGTTTGATTTGTTAGTTGTCATACAAGAATGTGTAATTCAATGCTACATTTAATTTGCTGTTTTTATTTATTGCTTGCCAAAAACAAAACATCAAAATTGTTAACCATTAATAATAAAACCTGGTATATGTAATAATTCATCTAATATGTAGAAAACAAATGTGTGGCAATTGACTTTAAATTTGAGATAGAACCCCATTCAATACCCAAGGAGTAAACATACAATAATTGACCTTTAACCATAGATAGAACCCCATTTGATGCCCATGGATCTATGTGCAACTTGGTGTTGGAAGTTTTTTTATTATTAAGAGATTTTTTTCTTATTACAACTTTTCTTTTCTTTAGTTATTGATCACTTCACTATTTTATCAATCTAGTAATGTGTTGAAATGACTAAATCTTATGGTTAATTCTTCTCAAGTGGTTTTGCAACATTTGTAACAAACTAGACACTATTTATCTTGATCTTTGGTCTTTTTTTTTTCATCATCCACATGTTAGATTTATGTGTTTTTCTACTACACATCTTCAAGGGCTATTTAGGTCTAGCTTTATATACTTTCATGCATAGTTTAAAATGATTTCTTTTAATCTTTATGCACAAGATTTTGTTTACAAATGAATCTATTTTTTTATTTCAAAAGGGGTTTTATATTTTAATTCATAGTTGTGCATCATTTACTAATGGAAGGAATAGTTGATGACCCTCATATAAAAGATAGTGTAACAACATGTATAACACCCAAAAATTACCTCACGAAGGATTTGATGCAAGTGGAGAAATTCATTGGGGAAAATTTCACATTGTGGAAGTTTCAAATGGACATCATGTTCTGTGCTAAAAAAATGTTTGGTATAATTGATGGACAAAAAAAAAGACAAAAAAATGAGGTTGATTGGTTACACAAGGATCATGCGTGCCAAGCCATCATTTGTGCATCTATAAATAACAAGTTTATATGGCATATAATGACATGTCACACATTTTATCAAATGTGGTGACATTTATGCACAATCTATGAACAAATCTTTAATAATTTTTTGAACTTCGCATCAAGCTGGGTGATAACATTGTTAAACAATAATTAATAGTATTGAAGTCTTGGTTCACCAGCTCAATGATCTTGGGGAACCACTTTCTGACCAAGTAGTGACGACTAAAATCTTATGTGTAAATTGTTGTAGAACTACAAGTATGTGTAAGCAAGGTGGGATAACGTTCCACCTAACCAGTAGATTATTGAAAATCTCACAGGGCATAAGCATGGTAAAGTATGCCAATTGGAAATACACGTTATTTTTTTGGAAAATATCCATAAAGTAAACCTTAATATATTGAATTTAGAATATTATTTCAGTTAATGATCAACATTAAGAAAAAAAATTGACTTCATTGCACAATATTGAAGAACCACATGTTTTAATATGCATTTAAGTACATTTTTTGAGATGCAAGTGCTAGAAAATATGTGTCATAGTTTTGTAAAATAAAGTTACAAGTACATGAAAGTAAAACATCAAATAGTATTATTGTACTTTCAAGTTGAAAAAGGCCTAATGTGTATGGATATAGTTTCAATTTTCATATTATAGTCATAATCTATCAAAGTTTTAATGTAAAAATATTTTGGAAAATTTAAACAACTATCCAATATAAAAACATACATTTCATCCATTTTTTATATATATAGATTCTTCAAATTTTATATTCAACTTACAATAAACTCAATGAAATGCTTTACAATTTCAAAATGCAATTTAAATAAGTTTTAATATCTTTTTGAATGTGAATACTGAAAAAATATTGTTTTTGAAATTAAATTTTCTTAGGACTACCTTTTTGGCATATTTTATCACACTTGGACCCCACATTGTAGTTATTGAAGGAAGAGCGCTAGAATTGCCTTCATGTGATGATTGATGAGAGTGAAAATAAGACATTATTTGTTAAAAGGCTAAGTTCTAACCATGCACGTAAAACATCCTTGGCAGAGTACAAAAAGAAGCATGCAGATCTAATTACAAAGCTCAAATGAAGGACCGAATGTAACCATTGTCATGAAAAAGGGCATTGAGAAAAATAATGTAGCAAAAAGAATCAAAGTGAGTCAAAATTAAAAAGTGAAGTGAATGTGATCACCATTGATGATTTTGAAGGTGATAGTGCATCCTTTTTCACAAGTGCAACATTTGTTATAATTCCACCTTCTTGAAAAGAAGCACTAGATAAAAACATGGTTAGGTGGCTCAAAAGTGGCATTTGAAAGTCCATAATTTAACACTAGCGAATTTTTTACAATTTTAACAATTATCAAACCTTAAATCCTATAATTATCCCTTATGCTTTTGATTCTAAATATTAATAAACCAATATATGAATATCCTTAACCATGTGATTGATTAGAAAGTCCATACAAAAGATTAAAATTTTAATGTGAAATGGATTCTCAAGGATAAAAATTTACAACAATCATGTCATTTAAAAATTTAAAAATTATATATATAATGAAAGTTTCAATGCACTAATAAATTCTTCATTTGATGAAATTTTATTTCTTAATTTTTATTTTGACACTAATTTGACATATTTTTTGAATCCACATTTTTTCTATTTGACAAACGTAATGTTGTCATTTCAAAAGTTCATTAGAAGTCCATAATCTTCTTAGAATTTATCCAATTTTTTAATGATGATTCCCATTAAAGTCTATGACAACATGAATAATTAAAAAATTTACAATGTTAATTTTGAATATGGCTTTAAATTTTACTTTTGTATGTAATCTAGAAAAATTACAAGTGTGATAATCCAAACAATCCACCTATTCATGCTTTCACCCCACTAAGAATGTGTGGTATGTTGATGGAGGGGCTACTGACACATGACAGACACGAGTGAATGGTTTAATACCTTTGAAAAGGTTCCAATTGGGAAGTGGCCAATTATGGTGGTTGACAATCAAAAGCTTTGGGTTGGTGGAGTGGGAGCCATAAAGATTCAATGTGTCATCAATGGTAAATGGGAGAAATGGAGTTTGTCATGAATCTTGTATGTGCTAGAATTGAAAAAAAATCTATTTTTTGTTGGTTAAGCTGTTGATTGTGGTTTTGTGACCACATGCATGTGAGAAAGGTGCCATTTTATAAGTCAAGATGGGCATGGGAAGATTGTGTTGACTGGAGTCTAAACATGCAAATTCTATGAACTCCAACTTGAGGTTGAAATACCAACCAGCCATGCTAACATCACTCTGTGTGAAGAAGGTCCAACGCTAACACAAATTGAAAGAGGTGTAATAGTAAAAGTGCGGCCAATGTTAAAGCAAAAGCTTGGAAGTTTGGCACGAAAGGTTTGGGCATATGAACCTACCATGTTTCTTTAGATGTTGAAGAAAGATGCGGTTGTTGGATTGCAACTTTCTACCAAGAACTTGCCATTTGGAGTTTGTGAGGGATGTGTAATGGGAAAAAACCATAGATGTTATTTGCCAACTTGAATCTTAGTTCTTCATGTGAAGAAACCTGCATAGTTTTTCATGTAGATATTTGTGGGCCTATGAGTATGATGATTTCATTTGGTAGGTTTCTATTATTGGGGAGAGGCATTGTAGATGCTAACATTATATGTTCTCAATAGATCAAGTTCATGTGTCCATGATGAGAAGACCCCATTTAAGCTTTGGATAGGGCAAAAGCTTTTTGTTGATCATCTTTGAGTATTTGAGAGTTTTTTATATGTACACATTCCCAAATAACTCCCAAAAAAACTTGACTCAAAAAACTTGAAAGTTATTTTAATTGCATATTACACACATTCAAAGGCTTATTAATTTTGGGATATTAAATGTAGGCAGATTATTGTTAGTAGAGATGTTATTTTTGACAAATCCTCTGTGGTGGATGACATTACAATGTTTGAATCTAGTTATGGATTTCTTTACAACTCAAACATATTCATAATCACGGTACCGTTTTTTTACCTTAAGACTTTAGGATTTTATTTGTGCTATCTTCCAAATATAGAATCTAAATGAAATAAATTTAAGTGAAAGATATTGGAAAATTCAAATTATGATAATTTTCATGGTGGTGGTGATTTTTCACATGCATATGTCATTATGCATAAATATTTTGGTAAAAAAAAAAAATGCAAAAAATGAGTACATAAATTTTATATACAATTTAACATGTTTTCTTACATGAAAATTTCTTGCACATTTTTTTGACATTTGGGGCCACAAATTTTAAACTTCATGAATATAAAAAATCAATTAGATAGAAAAAAGGAATCATTTTCCTTGTTGCCCTTTTAAAATGGATTCCTATAGCCTTCAAAAAAACTATATTGTATATTA
>Ga0209611_10013542_pt1 | contig 11166 bp, 9 predicted proteins | sample S1TSphgellanicum_3_FD_187693 | JGI IMG/M metagenome (GOLD analysis project Ga0209611, IMG submission 187693) | Host-associated microbial communities from peat moss isolated from Minnesota, USA - S1T2_Fc - Sphagnum magellanicum MG (SPAdes) (version 2) | ecosystem: Host-associated > Plants > Peat...
TCAAATTATTTACCCATTGGCTTAGGGTATCTCATTAGCCCAAAATTACATTGGGGCTAGATCTAGGTATATTGTGGATGGCAAATTCATTAAGTCGATTTAGAGTTTGAGTACCCTCAATTAGTTTACTTTTGTATGGGTAAATTTTGGGTGATAATAAACTATATTTATCTCATTATACTCTTGGGCATGTGTGAAAAAACCAAGCATTTGTAAATTAGAGATTTTTTCAAGACCATAAACCATTTGGAATTTTGCTATTTTTCATAGTCATTAACAATTTGGAATGTGAAATTAGAAAAGGCATTTGCAATTTTTAAAACTTTGGTGATGTTGTGATTAACATAAAAATGTTCACAAACGTATTAAATGTACAACACATAATAACATTGTTTAATCAACATTTGCCAAAAAAAGTTTATATAAAGCCTAAGTCAAGGTTCGATTCCATATATTTTCCTTGTCAATGCCAACAAAAGGGACACAAAATGACTAAGATGATTGTTGATGTTTGCCTCTATCAACACCTCCATTCTTGAATACAAAAAGATTTAAACTTTAAAAACATCTTGAGATAAACAGTTCAAATTGCTTAGGTGCTTTCAAAGTAACTAGCCATTGCACTAAAAATGTACTCCAATATTGGGAATTTAGATTAATAGACACCAACCTTTCCAAATATAAAGAGTGTATTTCCTTCCATATTGATCAATAATATTTATGAGGAGGATCTTTTTCAAATGTTTACTCATGTTCTTCCCAAATCTTCAACCATCACAAGGCCATTCAAAGAGATGAAATTTTGAAATGGTGGCTTATTATAAAATATTTTTGCCATACCATCATTATGTAGAATCTATCAATCCTTTCAGCATTCATCTTAACATTTCATTACAATCCCCATTCTACTTACATGCTTAGTAATTAGAATGTAGCATCAATTTTAATTTACCCAAATATACCCTTTTTTATTTATATCCTTTCTTGGTCTAAATGGTTGACCTCATTATATCCTCCAAATTGAATAATCATCGAGTAAAATTCAAACCCACATTTGTGAGGGGAGGGTTATGGATGTAATTACATAAAAGATATGAATATGGTTGAAATTAAATAATCTAATATCGAAATGTTTCAAATGTCCTTTTTGCAAGCCCATGTTCTTAGTCCAACTCTTTTAGAACTTGCATCGACAATTGAAAATGCTTGAAATCATTGTTGATGAAAGGCTTGAACATAAGCATGTGTGTATCTACTTTATACATAATATAAAGGACTAATTTTGATTGTAAGGATTCACATTATCAATATCAAATGCATTGAACAAACATTGCTTACATGTTTACACAATCAAAATGCAAAAATAGAGTTTAATTTTCATATTATGTAAGTAGTGATTACATGGATTTGAAGACATTTAAAGTACTCTTTTCTATTTTCATTTAGGGGTGGAAGATTCAAATGAAGCTTGCTTGTGTTTTCCTTTTCCCATATACAATAGTGTTGTTTTAAAGGTGATCATCCGATCATTGCTTTGTGGAGATAATTTGTCAATGTCTTTTATGATGGTTTTTTCCTTATCCATTTGTAATGAAGGATAGTACCACATTCTTGGCTATGCAAAATTTGAATTAAAAATTTCAAGTTATCAACTATTTCAAAAGAGTTATTGTAATATAAAATCTTGATATTGATAATTTTTGGATAATATTGAGATAATTAGAAGCTATTGTTGCACTTCTCATCATCATACATTAGCCATGTGTCAATGAAATTGCAAATTTGTTAACAAGCAAGAAGCATTGATGTAAACTATCACCTCACTTCCCATAATTTAATTGTTTATAGTTGTTTTTGAAAGTCAACTTTCACTTCAATTCTAGTGACATGGATAACATGAAAAGACAAATTAACATTTTTTTTTTGTAATTGAATTTTCATAATTTGGTTGAATTCAACCAATCTGTATTCAATCGAATTCAATATGATTCAATTCAACTAAATTCAATTCAATTGAAATTCAATGGGAACATTAATCTTATTGAATCCAAAGAAAATGAATATTGTGCTTGATTTAATTCAACAAAATTTGAATTTCATTCAATGTGTTTGAATTCAATTTTAGAAATTGGCTGCTCTATATGTATTGATAAAATGTATTTGCAAATCTTGATTATCAACCACAAAATAACAAATGCTGAATTATTATATAGGTGACATCCATCATCCACATAAAGCTCTTGATTAAAAACTCTAAAATTGGACATATGTCATACAATTTTTTTCCCCTCAAAATGTAATATGTATTGTATAAAAATTGATCAAAAGTGTATGATATGTAGCATATAATCCAAGGTTTTATGTATATTCGTATATCATACTATGTCTTTTTCTCAAATTTAAACAATGAACTTGAATAAGCTTGGTGAAAAAAGTAGGCTTTGGGATTTATTTCATTTGGCACCAATGTTCAAAATGTAGGTAGAATATTTTGACATTGTGTGTTCCCCTTGAGATTGTTTTTAAAGTGGCAGGTGTGGTATGCGAACACAATCTAACCTATCAAGGTCTTGGCTTTGCAATATGAAATCAATATGAAATCATTTATCATTAGTTGAATGCTAGGTGCTATCAAATTCATGTCTGAATCATTTCCTAACTAAAATGTCTTGTGATTGATTACATGAATTGTTGGTCAATTGTGCTTACATTATGATCAATAAACAGTTACATCTTTGATCTTTTAGAATAGTATATAGTACTCTATTTTTGACTTGGAATCTTGGAAACAAAATAATTATTCTACACGGAAATGTTGAACTTGCAATGGAGCTATGGTATTTGTTTCTGTGCAACTTCAGCCCACACAAGGGAGAAAACATGAAAATTAGCTTCACAAGGGAAACTTAGAGAAAAATTGCTTCACATGGGAAACTCATAAGAAAATTGCTTCATAAGAGACACAAGAAAATTGTTTCACAGGAAAGCTTGCAAAGAAGTTGCTTGGCAGGAGCAAGAAAATTGCTCTCATTGGAAAACTTTGACAAAACTTGCTACACAAGGAAAACAAGACAATTACTTCACAGGGGATCTTTGAAATTCGGGGCTTGACAGTGAAGTACATCATGTTGCGATTTCTGTTTTTTTTCACAAGGGTGGGGGGCAGAGAGCAAAAGTTTTTGTTGTGGGAGAGACTTTCTGTTCTAGGCAGTAAATCAGACCCTTGTGCAGGGCATTGTCTAATGAATGCTCCAGCGTTAACAAATCTCAGCCTTTGGGTCACAGTGAGCTGCTGTATTTGCTCCAACAATAGGCCCTCTCCTTGATTTCCTGGAGGGTGGAGCACACCACCATTGGGATTTTTGCCTCAGTGACAGGCAAATGCAGCAATTCTGAAAGTTGATGCCTCTGATTACTGTTGATGGTCTTTGGCAGCTGCAACAAGGGGCCATAGACTGTGGTGCAGTTTATACAGTGGGTTGTGGCCCACACACCATCTGCCCTTTGGAAGTCACATTGTAAGCTTGAATGTACTATTGATCTCTTTCATAGACTTAGGCATCCCTTTCCTATACCAAGCTAGTTGTTGTTGTTATAGTTATGTCATGCGGTTTTTCCTGTCTTCAGAAAACTGCTGGTTGATCTTTCCAAAGAGATAACAAGGACTCATCAGCAGATGAATGTGGCTCGGATATCAATACCCAGAGCTGTGCTTTCACAATTAACTGGTTTACTTGTTGGACCTTTGGATATTGGTTGATAGTGGAGCATGAAGGTATCTCATATGAGTCCAGGATGCTTGCAAAATTGATGCCATACCACCTCAACACTGCCATATGCACAACATGTGTGTGTGGAAACATTACAAATAGAACAACAATAGTTCATAGAACCTGAGCTTTGCAGAGCAAGTAATCCAGTCTCTATCTGCTGGTGTGCACATAGTAAGGATTGAATCTGTGGGCAGGCATGAATCAGCTTGTTGTGGACCCATTCATGAGCAGCTTGATCATATTCCCTGCATCCCCAATCCAGTAATGCTTTGCCAAAATCAAATTCTTCAATTTGGAGCCCTCCAACAACATAACAACATAACCTACAACTGAGGAAATACAGATTACCTTCTTTTCCGTTAGGGTGTCAGAGATTGCTTCAGAGTGACTTAGAAATGAAATCTCCCACAGGAGGTGTGAAATTCCCTCCCACAATCTCAAAGGGAAATTCTGTTTTGAAATGCCCACTGCCCAGTTCTTTATGTTATCCTGGCAACGGCAATACCTGGGGTTGTACATGTTGTACTGTCATCCTCTCATCAACTTGGTACAATGTCAGAATGTCTTCCAGTCCTAGTGGACAGATGCAAATTTGTGAGGGATGAGCTGGTAATCCAAGATAGTTGATCTTTCATGTCCCAATTCTGAAGTGTATGTGGCATGGTAGGATTGATGTAGCTGTGCAACATGCATCACTACCAGGAAACTCTAAACCCTAAACCCTAAACCTGGTCTTACATACAGGCCAATGAATTGGGAAATCTGTAGTACTCTCATTTTGAAAGCCCCGTTGCATTCCTTGCAGAAAACCTTTCAGATGCGCTCCACTGAAGGCAAGATGAAAAGAGGGAAACTTCTACATGATGCTTGAACTGCTCAAGATATTTAGACAATAATGAAGTGCACAATTCAGATATATGCAGTCCTAACATGCTAATTGAGATGATCATTAATTGTTATTCCTGACCTTAATGCTTGCAAAGAGGTTTTTATATACAGCAAGTCTGATTGATAAGTAGACACTAATTCTTTCCTTAAATCCTGTCTATGTTATGCACAAACCAGACTGATATCTGAGGGACACAGGAAAGGATAAGCCTTCAAACAAAGTAGAACACTCCAATACATGGTGCAGAACCACTTGATCGAGCAACAAAGAGTTTGATATCTAATGTATACAAGTTCTTGGGTATATTAATACTGTGGTGTTGTGTAGACAATCAAAAACCCATCCCAAGTTCTTCTGTTGTGCTATCAATTTGTTTCACTTTGTGATGAAACTGGAAGATGCAACATTTAACTCAATATTTTCACCATCATGTGGAGTTCATGTAGAACCAGAACATGCCTGAGAATGGAGAAGTCCAAACAAGTCCTGTTGGCAGACCAACACTGTCTGAGAGGAGTGGTGCAGTGCCTCCTCGGGTAGACACCAATTGCACATATGTAAAGGGACCCGGCAATGATCTGCACTTATAACCAACAGTTTTCCATGTTGTCAGTCAAAAGAAATGGCACTAAATTGAGTACTATATTCTCAATCAGAACAGTGTTTGAAATAAAAACTCTAGATATCACAATCAGAATATGAATGCGATGGCAATGTTGAGATCTATATGAAATAAACAAAATGGTCACCATAATGGTCGGCATTGCAGTAGGCAGCTTACATGTTGCCCTTGCTGCTGGTGATCTTGAACAAAGCCCAAGGCACATCTGCTGTGGATAGCACAACAGGGTTCACAAAGTTCTGGCCTGTAAGCCACAATTCAGTAGGGTTGACGATGTGCCAACTCAAGCTGCTTTCAGATCCATTCCGCAAATTCTCGAACGTCCCCAGCGTACAACCCCCAGCCACTTTGTAAAGGAGCGCTGAAGTGCTCCGTTGCAACCATGCGCTTCCATTGTACAGGTACGAGATCGATCCTTGAGCGAAATATCCTTCAACGAGACGGCCGTCCGGTACATTGAGAGACGCAGGAACAGGAGGGGGCACAACGTCTTGTGTATAAATCCGGAATTCGGCGCTGAAGGGGACTTGTACAGATATGGATTCCAGTTCGCCGAAGTCCTGTGTGCACAAAGATGCCGCAGGAGGTTGACCGCCCTGAGGATTCAAGAGAGCAATGTAAGATACTGTTGCTGCTGCTCCCAGGTTGTGATGGCTTGTTGCCTGACTTAGATTCTCTGGAGTAAGTATATTCGTTTTCACTGTCGCTATTGGACTAGCTGCAAAGTTCCAAAACTTCACTGGATCATCAGTTCCTCATTCTGCACCCTCCCCCAGCAAATCCCGCAACTTCGAGTTCTAGTATCATGAAAGGACTCAAGCTTTGTTTTCAGAGCTCTAACGAACCAGAAGCGTTCTGGGACTCAAAAGCAGGCTCAGAGAACAAAGGAAGAGAAGAACTCCAGAGTACTTGTATGGTACAGAATTGTTTTTTTACCTGTGACACTACTTGTGAGGAAGCCGGATTCAGCAAAATCCGCATTGGAGTTCCATAGCGTGAGATTGATTCCCAGGCGGCTGGAAGTGTTGAAAGCGATGTAACTGCCGACGACTTCGCTGGTATTGGAATCGAGCAAGTCGCCTGATGCTGTAGGCGTAGCATAAGTCCACTCACCGCCGTTGCCGCATGTGAAGACGTGCACTGCATTGCTCGTCTTCAATATGCTTCGTAAGCTGTTGCAGAACGCCAGACATTACAGGGGAAGGATCAAACAAAATTTCCTCTCAAAACATGAATTTTTCCAGGCGATTTGCCCGTGCAAAGAGACGAAAAGAGAGCCGGAGTCCAAAGAGAAATTCTAGTATAAATAGTCTAGCTTCTTCATCTTCTTCTTCTAGTGCAGCAGATTCTGCAGCATCCAGGCTTCCACAAAAGCATCCTGTTCTTCACATCATCGTGTTGTTGTCTGTGGAGAATCAAATCAAGTATTCAAGTCTGTCTTTGGAGCTACTTTGCGACAAGTTTTGCGAGAAGAAAAGATCGATCAGATCCGTGTTACTTAGAAACTGCTGCAAATTCTTTCATAATTGTGTGTAAGAACAACAAACAACCTGTTGCCCACTGGAGGAAGCAGAGTAGTAGTACGGGTAAGATTGCATGAAGCCGGTTGTCGTGCTGTAGGAAATTGGCACCAAATCAGAACCCCATAACACGCCGATAGGAGCAATGCTCCACTCCACATGGTGTCAAACATGGTTTCGATTCCTCAAAGCTCTCTGGAATTAGGTACTAATAAAGAGAACAAATGACGGCAATTGAAGCTGCTCCTTTCACCCGCAAATTTCTGCAAAACATTGTCCAGAGCTCGGCAGATAAGAATGTGTTCTGAGTTCACAATGCTGTGACATACCAAACAAAGAGTTTTAATCCTTGCAACAATGAAATCCTCACAAAATTCCTACATGCCTCCACAAGTACATGGGATTTTTGCAACCGCAGTTGTAAGTCTTCTAGCTTGGAGATCAGAAGACAAAAAACTACAGAGTTGCAATTTCTTCAACGCTAATTTGTTCAGACAGCCCCAGATTCATTTCCTCCAAGCAGACCACATTCAGCTATAGAAATTGAAGCTCAATTTTAGGTTCCAGACAGTAGAAAATACATCACAAAATTTTTAGCATCCCCAGAATTTTTAGCATTTCCTCCAAGAAGACCCACATGCAGCTCTTGAAATGGAGGAATTGAAGCTCAATTTAAGGTTCCAGATAGTGGGAAAAATATATTACACAAATTTTAGTATCCCGAGTTTCATTTCCTCCAAGAAGAGCCACATGCAGCTCTTGAAATTGAAACTGAATTTTAGGTTCCAGACACTACAGTTATCCGTAAAGTCAGCGATTAGGGGGCGAGAACGTCCAGTTTCGACCTTATGGGGCATCAAATGCGTAATTGGGGCTGAAATTTTATAAAACTGGGACACAAACTAGTTTTCCCACCATTTTGGGTGGTATATTGAGTTTCATCCCCTCTTTCCTTTTTCCTGAGCGCCTCCGCTGCTGCTACATATATTTTCACTGCTCCTACCTGTACAACTACTATAATTATTCTCGAACTCTGTGCATTAAATGCTGAGTTTCAGCATTTCATACCAATATTCGATAAAATTTTCTTACTTTGCGAATACCACTGCAAGAGGGGGTTAATGGGTGAAAGAGAGTGTGACTTTACGGATAACTTTAGTATTACAAAAATTTTATCATCCCCAGTTTCATTTCCTCAAAGTGGATTAAAGAGTTCAAAGTTCAAACTTTATGTGGGGCTTGAGTCTTTCCCCAAGTCTCAGACTCACCCAAGTCCTGCTGTCCATTGTAGCTGCTTTTTGCTCAGATCTCACACATAAATTTTTCCTTCTTGTGCAAACAGCTTCAGCCTTTAGTCCACCACCTTCCCCCTTTAACCTTTAGTCCTCCACCTTTCAAATTGTTATGCTGTTTGGTAGAAAGTTCTCTTGTTGAGGATTGTGCATTTAGGTGTTTGCACTTGAACATGTAATACATTATTATTATTATTATTATAGTGTAACTGCAAGATATGCTTGAATTTGGCTTGCACAATGGGGGGCCCTCTATGCACACATGGAGACACCTGAAACCTTATGATGTAAGATGGCATCATCCATACTACATAAGGTATATCTACAGGACCTGACCTGGTCAGGTAAGGCCCTAAGAAGAGGGCCTTATGCCATGGATCTTGGGCTCCGCCTTGCATTCACATGGCTTGAGACCTTGCCCTATACTTTAGCATCACAACAAACATTCTTCACACTTGCATTATGGGCGAAAATTAGCCAAATTGTTACAAAAAGCTAAAGACCTATCAAAAAATGAAGAGTTTAAGTATAACAAATTAGCTTGAAAATTGAATGGCAACTAGCAATGATAGCCTCTATGATATTTGGTAGATAGAGTGTATAGCCAAGTAGAACTAATGAGATTTTTCATTTATCGTAAGGTGGCTACATATGGACTGCAAACATTTACAATTATGACTTGCTTGCTTCCTTTTGATAGTGAGAATCACCAACCCTCATACACATATTCATATTTCATATTGCTTGCTATATGTGTATTTCAGGAAGTTGTTTTGAGTCATTTTTTTCAAAGTTACAACCTTTGTGGACAAATGGTTGACAATGTCAAAATTAAATTTAAGGTATCACTTACAAGTTACAATTTTCCTTTAGGTTTTTTACTTATGTAGTATGGAGGTTGCTCAATGTAAGTGACCTTTTGTCAAATGCTTATGTGATTTTGATGAATATAGCCAACACAAGCTTCTAAAACTTAGGTTGTTTTGTTAGCTTTGAATTATTTTATATTATTATGTTGTAACTAGATTTATCAAAATTGTAAGGATTATTAGCATATTTGTGCAACATCAAAATTTTATCTTTAGGCACATATATTATTCTATTACATGTATGGTAGCCGTCTGAACCAAAAATGCAAAAGTTTTATAAGAAACTTTATTTTAAAACATAAGTAATTGACCAAAATTGATTCATGTATATGATAAGGTTCAAAGTAAAAATAGACACAATATAACAATGTAGTGTTTTTGATTGGGTTAGTTTGACAAGACTCCATTTTTTATTCAAATGTCTATTGTCAATTTGAAGAATAGAAATCCCTAAGGTGGGACCATTCCCAAAATAAGGGGCTTAGGATAAGGTGCATTTTGGGAATGTGCCCTACTTATGGCCTTTACCCACTATAAAGCTTGAGGTGAGTTTTATATATCATAAATAGATCACAAGGAAATAAAAGTCTAAGGGATCTTATGTCTACAATTTAAAAATTGGAAGGATCTTGCACCTATATTTGTGTAAGCTCCCTCCCATCCTTCTGAAGATCCTTCCTCTTTTTAAGGAAGGATATTCAAGGATATAAATTGCTTTTCAAATTTAAACTACATAGTGTTTTCATACACAAGTAGTTGATAAAAAACATGACACATAAAGCACTACTTTTCACCTAACTTTAAATATCAATGTTGTGAAAGCCATAAGCATTAAACAACATTATCGTAAGAAATCATATTAAAAGCTTGAATGATTGTCTATGTGGTGATGATTGGGAAAAACTTTCTTTGCAACAAACACTATTGTTCAAGGCCAAAGACAAATGCAAAGAAACATACTTTTGCCTTTGGTTAGGGAGGCATGATGCCAATTTGCATCCCAGCCACACATGCCACCATCACTAGGATGTTTTTCATCACAATGTGCATTAACATGACCTAGTTGCTCATGAGCACCTTAAACTTTAGTTGTCATCACCCCCCTTAGGTTCAACCCTTTGCCTAAAAAGCCAATTTGCTTCATGGTTTCTATTATCATCGCCATCTTGAATATCATAAAACAAGATTTTTTTGCCAAATAGTTGTTTATCATCATTAACTGGAATTGCCAAATCCCACTTCCACCAGTAGTTGGGTTTGTAAAAATCTTGGCCACCATGCCCAAATATGTTTGCAAATTGCAAGAATTTGTAATTTTATTCATGAATTATTTTATAGTTCTTAAAAGCTAAAACAATTACTTGGCACAACTATTCCAAGTCCCAATCCCATCCCATTATGTAATGTACAACTTTGTGTGCTTAGGTTTAGAACTTTAGATTGTGAACTTTGTGATAGGTTTGCACATTTCTTGTGTTACTCAACATTAGTGGATTTGTGCCAATTTAATGGAGTTTTCATTTGAACTTTGAAAATGGCAAGAGGATTTTTTTTACAATTATGCGTGGCAATTTGGAATCAAAGGTTGATAACTTTACCACAATTTAAATAAATTTCCTCATAACTCAAGGTTCAATATTCCTCTTTTAAGGCTTAAACCCCATCTATTTATTTTTTGGTTTAAATTTTAGATTTTTGCAAAATTCTTCTTTGATTTCTTATGAGGTTCGTCAAGTCCCAATTTAAAGTTTCTTTTTCAAATTTTTGCACTTTGACATGGTATGATAGATTTCCCTTTTTGATACTTGTTGGCAACTCCTAATAGCTCTTGGATTGTACTGCTCCTAAGTTTGCTCTTTTTGTGTTTCACTAAGGTCTATTTAATTTAACTTTTTTCGTATTTGTTCTAATCATAGATTGTGGAATATCAATTTAGTGTTCATCACTTACTTTGAAAACCTTTAATATTAAACTTTGTGAACTTGATTTTTTATGTTTGAACTTCATGCACATTGTGATCTAATTCACAAATCTAATTTTGTCATATCTAATTTCATATCCTAATACTTCAATTTGTTTGGTAACCCAAAAGTTACCATGCCACTTTGCTTTGTGAGTGATTCCAACATGTTCCTTAGATCATCTAATTATTCCAATTACTGAAATCACCTTTGAATGGACACGATCTCTTGATTTTATTA
>Ga0209611_10013543_pt1 | contig 11166 bp, 10 predicted proteins | sample S1TSphgellanicum_3_FD_187693 | JGI IMG/M metagenome (GOLD analysis project Ga0209611, IMG submission 187693) | Host-associated microbial communities from peat moss isolated from Minnesota, USA - S1T2_Fc - Sphagnum magellanicum MG (SPAdes) (version 2) | ecosystem: Host-associated > Plants > Peat...
CCGTCAAGACCTCCAAATCTTTTATGCTCCACCAGACTAGATGAAGTTGAGGGACTCAGCTGTCTAAGAAGGGAGGGGTTACATATGTAGTGCGAAATTAGGTCGCCGCGCAAAGCTAAACGCTGGCTAATCTTGAGGTTTAGATTGCCTGATCAACCGTCATCTTATTGCGGCGCCCCATTAACTACTGCATGGAGTTGCATGGCTTGCTTGGTATTTGCTAGTGTGTGCTGAGTGGTCCAGGAAAATTGGCAGCTGGAAATTATGAGGAAGGATGGAGCCGAATTGATGGAGAGGAGCAAGCAATGGCGGCAGACGGTGGGAGCCGGATAGAACGGAGTGGCAGGAGATTCAGGGGGCTTCAGGAGGAAGCTAACGGAAGTCTGGTGAGCTTTTGGGTAGCTCTAAAAAACGGGGAGGAGGATGATCAACTAATCTGGAGAGATTTGGGAAGCAAAAGAGGCGATCCTTGTGGACATAGCAATGAGAAGCTCTGTTAGCTAGGATAGCTTGGCCGAATGCTAGAACTTTTCGCTGCGCTTGGTAATCGGTCAAGCTACTACAGAGGAATTGGAGAGAGAGAGAAACTAAACAGCACTGGGAATCTGGTGTTTTTGTGAACATTTGATGGAAAAGCGACCTTGTGCTTTTGGGGAATGCATATAGTCTGTAATGTAATGAGAGAGTTTCCCTTGCTGGCATCTGTGTGAATGGGCGAGGCAGGAGATGGATATTGTAAAACCTGCTCTGTTGTTGTGTGGAAGCAAAGCACTTGTACATCTTTGATCTTGTAATGTTCGTCTGAAAGAGTTAGTAGGCAGTTAGTGTGTTGTGTGAGATCGAAGGTCTGAATTGTGTGGAGTAGATCAGGAGAACATGGGCGCCTGGGTTCGTTGAAGGCAATCAGTGTGCTGTGTGTTTTCGGACCCTCTCTTTTTGGTTACAAAGCGACACAATTGACCCAATTCATAAGACACATCATGGCTCAACCTTGAAAACAACTCACCATTTTCCTTGTTTATGACTTAGGGTGGGTGTTGCATCAAATTGGCAAAAATTTATAATATTCCTTATTCTCAATTTTATAAGTTATGAATCCCATAATTATGCATGTTCATTAATTTCATAGTCATAGGCTTTGAAAAAACCTTGCAAATGTTATATTGCATGTTGAATTTGAAAATCATTTCACCCTTATTTGCCCAAATTTAATGTCTAGGAGTTGAATTACCAATTTGACTTCACACCATTATTTTGGCCATACCTTGATTTTCAAATTTTCTAAACGGAAAATGTTTTTTCATTTTCAATATATACAAAAACACTTCCCATGATGGTTTGCAATTGGCATAAATATTTTGCAAATGGATTATAATTGCACATTCAATCTCATTTTATACCTAAACCTAACTTCAAAGCTTAAAATTTAAAATTTTCACAACATGAAGCTAAATATAAAAACCTAAATGTTAGAGATAATATGTATATTTTTCAATATAGATATTTTAATGCCATTAAAATTGGAACCAAGTTCCATGTTATTGAACAAGGTTCAATATATTTCTAATCAATTAACACTATAACATTTTTTTTCAATTTTCAATTAAACTATGTAACAATCATCATCAAAGTCACATTTAAAATAATTTGACATATTGTAAAGTAACCATATATTATTGTCCATCATAAATTTGAAAAAAGGAAAACCTTATTATCTGATAGTAAAATGAAATGCCTTTTACAATATATTTAAAAGTTCACCTATTTATTTGGGGATTGCCATCAATGAAAATTTAATACAAGTTATAACTTTAACGTACATAAAAATACTTAGTAATGGACATTATAACACAACAACACATATTGGGTTTTGTGATTGGTTTAAAAAATGATTATTGCATTTTTCGAAAATGTTTACAACTACTTGATCACAATAATTATTGTGTAGTTGTAAAACACATCAAGATGCCATGTGACATCATAATTTTACAACTATAGTCAATATGACAACTTGTTCAATTTTTGGGTAAATATATATAATTTTGAATTTATATTAATATATTTCAATGATTTAAAACTAAAGATTCAAAAATACCATTTTTTTGGCAACTAATAGCAACTAATATGATTCAATTTGTAATGATGATGATGTGGCATGCCATGTATTGACAAGGTGTTACAATTAATAATCAACCTCATGATTCATGACATTAGTTTTAATAAAATTACATTTATTGATTGGTAAAAAATGTTCATAATGCGAAAACATGTTTTTTATGACTTATCCTATGTAATTACAATGTCTAACATGATTTTAAAAATGACTAATTTTTTTTTTATAATTGATAATCAACCTAATGATTCATGACATTAATTTAAATAAAATTATACTTATTGATTAGTAAACAATGTTCATAATGCCAAAACATGTATTTTACAACTTGTCCTATGCAATTACAATGTTTAACATGATTAAGGAAATGACTAAAAATGTGTTTAACAACTAGTAATCAACCTTATGACTCATGCAACTACCAAAAATGACTTTAAGAATAATTATAATTACATAGAACCTACCAAGGATGTTAACATTGCGGAGTTCATTCATTTGAATGTTCATCCATAACTTGTATTGAACTTATATTTAACTCCTAATTTAATTTCAATTCATTTTTAGTTAACTTCTAGTTAAATGATAGTTCTTTTAATTCACTTCTAATTAACTTTTAGTTCACTCTTAATTAAATCTTAGTATACTTTTAATTCACTTCCAATTAATTCCTAGTTAACTTTGAGTTAATTATTAATTAAAATTTATTCAGTCATAATTTACACATGGGTACACATGGGCCACACATGGGTGCACATGGCCCACACATGGGTGCACATGGGCGCACATGTAAGTTGGAAGTTTTTTGAAAAACTTCTTTGAACTAGGTGCCCAATAAGTATAGATAAGGATAAAATTTCCCATTACCTTCAATTTATTCAACACCAATTTTACGTATGTTTTCTTATAATAATTTTTTTATAAAATATTTTTTATTGCAATAAAATCATGTTGAATTTTTGTTTCGCATTTGTCATGTTCATATTCTTGTTTTTCTTATTCCATGATTTGGATTTGGGATAAGGTGTGCCTTTTTCTTGTATTGATTTAGGAAATTTTGTAACATTGGTTATTTTCGTGCCCATGATAGGACCATTTATTTTATTAACTAAGTTTATTTGAAATAATTTAGTGTAGTTTATAATTTTATCACAATTTAACCATATTTAATCATGTATTGTTTCAATAATTAACTTTATCTTAATTTTTTCAAATTCAACCAAATATAACCTCAATATTCAAATTTAACTTAATTTATCATTTTTTAATCATGTTTAACATAAAAATTATATTTATTTTCATTTATGTTAATTTAGCCATGTTTAAACTAAATCATTTTTTAAAAAATATTAATTTAACCATATTTTAACAATTTTCAACTATTATTAACCTAAATAATTATGTTTAAAAGTGTTTAGCCATGTTTAATTGAGCAATTATGTTTCAAAATGTTTAGCAATGTTTAGTCAAAATAATTGTGTTTAACCTTATTTATGTTTGTGTAAGCATATTTAGTTTAATTAATTGTGTTTAGTTTAATTTATATATTAATTTAGCCATGTTTAGCCTGGGTGATTTTTTAAACCAAAAAATTTAAAGTAATTGTGTTTAAGCATGTTTAGACTAACTTAATCTATGTCTAGCCTAAATTAACGTAGTTTAATCTAGGTCTACCATAAATTAGCCTAGGTTTAGCCTAATTTAATTTAAGTCTAACTTAATTTAATATAAGTCTAGCTTAAAACCCAAGTAATCCTAACTAGGCTGGATTAAATTAATTTATTTTTAGCATAAGGAGGCCTAGGTTAACCTAGGTAGTAAGTAGGTTGATCAATGTTAACATAGGGTGGCCTAATTTAATTTGATGCTAAAAAATTTGATCTTTATAATTTTATGTTTAATAGATTTAGTATAAAAAAATGTGGTAGTGCAATGGATGAGGACTTGAACCCCAAAATGGAGGTGAGGGGTTCAAATCCTTGTTCTTGCAACTTATGATACTTAAATCACTTGACCAAAGTTAAGAACCTAATCTAATAAGAGGCCAAGCTTTGTTTTTAACTTAAGCCACCTAACCTAGGTTAGATAGCGCACGCAAGTTAAACTAAGCTAGGTTGATTTTTGGCTAGGCTACTTAGGTTAGGTTTAGTTGATTTTTGGCTAGGCTACTTAAGTTACGTTTAGTTGATTTTTGGTTAGGCTACTTAGGTTAGGTTTAGTTGATTTTTGCTCATGTGTGATGATTCATAATTAAACATGTGTTTATAGTGTTTTAACACATGTGATCCATCTATCAAGGCATTTTTTGTAATTTTTAATTGAGTAAAATGATCAGGTTGTCATGGCATGCATTTTTCATTTAGAACCAAAGTTAATGATGACTTTCAATTTCAATATTATAATAAAATTAAAAAATCCTAACTAATAAAATGAATGGGTTTTGCAATTAAATGAGGGAAACAATATGGGTTTAACAACTCAATATTCATTAGTTGCAAATCTCATTTTTAATACATAGTCATAAAAGCAAGTCGCAAAACCCAAAATGTGTTCTTATGTAGGGAGTCAACCACTAAAGGTTATCGTTAACTATTTATTAAAGCCCAAAATGTATTCGTAACAAAGGAACACCAATCTTCGTAATTAGACAAAACATTAGCTAAATTTTTAGAGGTTGTCATTCACTAACAACTAGATGTTAGGACCTGTGATGATATTTATAATTGAACAATGTTGGTTCATATGACCAAACAAATCAATGTGTAAAATTTGGAGGTTGTTAATGTTGACTAATAATTAAATGTCAAGATTTGAAACTGAACAATGTTATTCCCCAAACTAGACAAAAAAATTAATCATGTTGGAAGAGGTTGTTGACTAATAATTGCTTAATAGGACCCAAACAACAATGATCAAACATTGTACCAATCTCTTGACCAAATGAAATAATGGGTGGTTGTGACTCAATATTTCCCCACTCTTTGTCATTGTTATTTATCTTCTTGTTGTTTCTTGTTATGTTCATTTTTATTTCTTAAATTTTCTTGTTTCTTGTTTTGGGCTCCTTTGTGTTTCTCAATCTTCTTTGCTTTTCACTTTAAGTTCCTTTGTGTATTTTAATTTTTGTTTATTTTTCATTCTTGGGTCCTTGGCTTTTAATCTTCGTTTGTCTTTTGTAATGGGCTCCTTTGTTTCATGATCTTTTTTGTTGTATTTCATTTTTGGCTCCTAAGTTTCATGATCATTTATTTTGTTTCTTGTTCTTGGTTCCATTGTTTCATGATTATTTTTCTTTCTATTATAATTTCGTCATTTATTTTGTAATTTTCGCTTGTGAGGCTCATAAGTGTAAATCATGTAAAGTTTTTTTTAGTTGCATTTGTCATGATTGTGCAAGCTTGTCAATTAATTCCCTTTGTAACACTTCAACATGAATTCCTCCTTTGTCAACTATTACATTTCTTTTTTTTTTACAATAATTTTTTTGACACGTCAACCTCAAAGGCTTGTCATGAAGTATCAAACTTCCCAATAAAATGGGATGTGAAAGACTTAAAAACTTTGGGCATGTTGTTTAGGTCTTTGCAAGTAAGCATTAAAAGGGCATGCGAAAGGTCTATAATGGGACTAGGATGAGCTTTTCAAATTAACCTTGTGGACATGTGAAAATACACTAATCAAAATAAAAAGGTGGTTTATGCATTTGGAACCAAGTTTGGTCATGGACTCACCTAGAACTCACATGACCTAGACTTGGGATGAATCACCACTTCCTCCCTTATAGTATATTCTATGACTAGCCACATTTGATGATGAATATTCCAACCAAAAGATTTTTCAACAAACTTAATTTTCCACTATGGAAATTATCATGGCCACTTGAAAAACCATCAAATAACATAGGATTTCTAGAGACATTAGTAAAAAGCTAATATTGATATTAGTTTCATGATTCAGTGGTGTCACATAGATATTTTTGGAGTGCACAAAGGCACCATTAATTAGTTTTTTTTTTCCCCCTTTATACTTTCTAAATTCTTTTAATTGTTGATGTGTTTGTCCTTGCATTCCCTGTTGGGGGTTTCATATGTGGAATGTGATTGTCCTAGAATTCCCCTTTGGAGGTTACATTGAAATGGCCAAAACTCATGGGAATCCCAAAATGGATTACCAAAACTAGGGCATGTAATGCCCAAAACTTTGAAACATATTAAATATTTCAAAATGAGTTCTTTTGAAGATGAAACCTCACCATCTTATAGTTCTTGTCAAGACCTTTCCAATGTTGTGTTGCATGTTCAAACCACAAGTCATTTGAACCATGCTTTATGGATTTTTAATGGTCAAAAGTCAATTTGTTAGTTTGATTTCAAAACCATTTTAAAACCATGGTTCCTAATTCATGAGTTCAAATTAAAAATGCAAGCTCAATTTTGATATTTTCATTTCAACAACTTTCAAATGACATGTTGAGCGCCTAATTTGGATCACAATTATTCTTTTCATTTTTGTCCCAAGCATTTGGGACATTTCAAAGTTCTATTTTTCAAAATGATTTTCATTTGGGAATGCTTGGGATTCACTTCCTTTGCATTTTCACAACATGTGAAAATGTGGTTGAGTCTTAGGAGATTTTCCTAGCCTGCTCCCTTTATCATAAGCTCTTAGTTTTAGTCATGGCTCATGTTTTCATTTAGAAGCATCTTTCATCCCAAGGACATTTTGTTGTCCTTCTTAAAAGTAGGTCACACACCCATGTTAAGATCATAATATTTCTAAAAAAGCTACCAGAATTAAATTCAATTGTGATGTTATTAAAAACTTTCCATGCCATAAAAAAACCTTTAAAAGTTGAAAATTTTCAAAGATGCTAGCTCTTGTGTAAAAAATGATAATAAACATCAAATAATTTGCAAAAAAATAATTAGAAAAAACATTGATGTATCATTGTTACAACTTCATCATCATTGATACCATTATAATTATATCCTTATATTGTTCAAAAAACAACCTTGCACATGTAGATCATAAATCACAACAACTTGAACTACATAAATTACTTGAAGTCCAAATGAAAACGCAATCCTTTTGTATTTATAGGAAACATGTGGCCTTTGATTACAACTATGCCTATTCATTAATATCCTTTGAAAAAATAAATCATTGAAAAAATAAATTTTAAATTTCTACATTTGAAAAATTCATTGAAAATGAATTCCACTAATGACCTATTGCAATATGTATGGGGTACTACATGTATAGGTTTAAAAAAATCATCAAAGTTATCCAATAATACTTTTTCAAAATGAAAAATGACAAAAACTTCACATTACAACATACATTGAAAACTCAACTTTGTTGATAGGTGGGACAACAATCCATTCCTTACTTGGCTTATCTATTAAGAAACACACAATTGTAAACAAATTTGACACAATATTGGACAATTGGTTTAATATTCAATACAACCAACATTTTTTTCATGATTTTCTCACACCCAATGCAATGAAACATAGGGGTGGATTTAGGGTTTTTGGGTTTGGGGAAAGCAATATCACTTGAAACAATTTTCAATGTTTTGGCTAATTTTGAAATCTAAATGTCTTATTAATACTCATTCCCCATAGTTGACCTCTTACATGTGTTACTTTTATTCGAGATGGAATGCTAATCCTATAATTTTGAAGCATGACATTTGATGATGGGGACATGGGGAATGATGCATGGGCACGCATGGACTACAGATTATGGCTGTTATGATAAAGAAAATGAATTTGAATGGTTCATCAAGTGAGTGCTTGTGCCCTTTTGATTATTTTTTTTGATCATGTACAACAATATTAGCCAACATATAAATCTTTTGGAAATCTAGGCGGTCATTCAAAACCATGTGGGTATACTTGGGGTTTAGACCTTGGTGAAGGTGTTCGATAACTACATTGTTGCCGTTATGGTAGTAGGAAAGCAACCACCACCTATTTGAAAGTGTGGAAACTCTACTAAGGTGAAAAGCCACCATCGAATCATATGCTTTTAGTTGGCAAACTAAGAATCTTTTCCTAGTTTTTGCTATTACAAATATTCACAACTACACAATGTGAGGAGGCCATGGGACAAAATGAATGGTGTGCAATAGTAGATGTGATGTCTACTAGCATGCACGTTGTTATGTTAATAGGGTTAATATTTAGAAAACTTTTTCTTGAGTGTGCATCCTTCATTGCAATATAAAATTCGTTATGTCTTCTTCATTTCCTTTTGCCATTAGTAGGGTTTTAGGTTGCGCCTTTCTCTTTTTCCCTGTCTTTTTTAATACGGAAGGTAGCCATTTTTAGTGTATAAGGTTTGAATGGCATGCATGCTCCCTTATCACTCTTTTTGAACCAAGGCATAATTGCATGTTGTGTGCAATTGTATAACAAAAGAAACAAGTCACATGAACATTGAATATTGCACTCCACCGCAAAAATTTCCAATTAATGATGTAGATGTATTAACTTTTTTTGTTAGTTCTTTTCCAAATAGAGGTATTATGTCCCTACTGCCTTAGGGGCAATCTCAATGGTCATGTGTGGTGATCCAAACAAACCTACCCTCCTCATTTACCCTGATGTTGGATTGAATTGTGGGAACTTAACCTATTCATATTACTTTTCCATAATTTTTCCATCCTTGGAAGTTAAGTTTCTTCTACTCCTTCAAAATTATGCAAGTATTTGGAGTCTCAATTGCCACTCGACACAAAGATCTAATGAGATTGTAGCGGCTTCTATAAACCTTTCTCTACCATGGCAAAGAATCCATGATGCATGAAGAGTTACATTGTTGAAAAAAGATATAAACACACCCACTGTTTAGAATATGACATTCACAACATTTGGAAGATAAATATATTTTTTGGAAGTGTGCGCCCTTGATTAATGGAACAAGAAGTGTGGGCTCCAACACTTTGATATTTACCTTAGGTTTTGTGTTTTGTTGTTTGCAGATATTTCATGCTTTGAAGGGCTTTTTTCATGCCCCGAGGCATCATTGGTGTTGTACCATATTTTTTGCATTTACCATGTTGATGCACCAAGTCATGAGGTGAGCACCTCACATGATAGGTAGTAGGCAACATGCATCTTGAGTAGGACAAATTGATAGTTGCAACCAAAGCCACTCTTCCATTAGATTTAGATGTCCAGTCTTGCATACCTATTCTATTTTGGATCCAAGGTGCAAAATGCCATTGAAATTTCCTAACTTGTGATTCTCTTGAAATGCTATTAGATTGGGTTTGTTGAAATCCTATTGAATCAAACTATTTTGAATGAGGATGACCTAGCAAACCAAGTGGCTAAAGTATTAGATTATTTTGGGTGAGTGTCAGCATTTAGACCTTATCTTCAACATTCAATGTGAATTACATTGTTGTTTTCTTAGTCCTTGAGGTGAAGCTAAATTTGTTTTGTTGTAAACGTAGTCTTTATACCAACACCTTTGTATTAATAGAACAAAACGTAACTGTATTACAATTGGCCGAAAATCAATAGTTTTGCCTACCTAAATTTGATGCATTTCCTTAAAGTTTTTGTGTTTTTGCAAGTTTTCAATATTTAGACATTACAATTTTCAGTTTAGTATTCAGACATTACAATTTTCAAATTCCTTCCAGACATTTCACAAAGAAATTTCAAATTTTAGTTTTTAGTTTTCAACTTTCAATATTCACATATCCAAATTTAGACATTTCACTTTTCAAAATTTCAAATTCCAGACACTTCACATAAAAATTTCAAATTTTAATTTTCAATTTTCAGCTTTAAATATTCACACATCTCAATTCAAACATTTTAGTTCTCAAATTTTCAGATTCCAAACATTCCCCATACGAATTTCAATTTTCAGCTTTTAATATTCACACATTGGAATTCAAACATTTCAACTTCCAAAATTTTAAATTTTAAAATTTTGAGGAATGTTGGTCAACTGTTACTTTTGAACTATGAATTCACTACTTTTTGGGAACTTCATGGACGGTTTCTTATCTTACATGTAGTTGGTTTCAATTTGCCACAGGAGCATAAGCATTACATCATGATTAGCGGCTTCTTCAACAAGACAATTATGTTCTTAGACACTAGGCATTTGTAGCAGTTGGAAAATGTGTTACACAGTGTGGCTGAATGAACATGAAACGTGACAGAGTTGTTGCCCAGTAATATAAGATTGAGCTTATGGAGCCCAAAACGATCACTTTGTGGAGTCTTGCAAAATAAATTGGATTCCACAATTGACCTTAGAGCCTTCATAGCTTGCTAAAAAAATTCGTTCTCCCAACTTCTTGAACTCCAAAGAAGATTGAAACTGATCCAAATTTTTAAAGAAAACTTCTCATACTGTGAACTAGTTGTAAAAAGTCAGGAATTTTCCAGCATGAACCATCCAGCATATTTCTGTCGTAATAATTATTACAGTTTCCCCTTCGAAAAGCCCCATATTTGGCATACCATTGTGAATGGTCTTTGGATGGCATAACCTTTAAAAAAAATCAAACAACTTCAGTTCACTTACAACTTACACATACTTTGATCCACCCTTACTAATAATATTGAAGCTCAAACAGAATAAGCAAATTCTATCTTCATTTGTATAGTAAATATGTTCAAGTTCCATCATCTTTCAAGGGTGTAGTTCAATATACACTAAATAGATACATATTCTGACTGTCAATCAAAAGAGTGGCATAAATTCAAAACTGCATTATTGGCTGATCATGGAGTGTACCAGTGATTTCCTTTGAGGCAAGCTTTTGCCGTTTAGCACAAAAAAAAATTGCAAAAAAAGAAAAATTGTCTAAAATTGTCACAATTTCCTGCTATATGATGGGATGGATGCATCAGATATTATAATTTCAAATTGCCAAATTTGGCTAAACATACTTGTAAGATTATTGCCACTTGAGCAAGACAACAAAATTAAAGAACAAAACACTCCAGAGTGTTACTATGCAATGTTTTTTTTTTTCCATTTTTTGTTGTAGCATTACCAACAAGCATGCCAAGAAAGATTTA
>Ga0209611_10013544_pt1 | contig 11166 bp, 9 predicted proteins | sample S1TSphgellanicum_3_FD_187693 | JGI IMG/M metagenome (GOLD analysis project Ga0209611, IMG submission 187693) | Host-associated microbial communities from peat moss isolated from Minnesota, USA - S1T2_Fc - Sphagnum magellanicum MG (SPAdes) (version 2) | ecosystem: Host-associated > Plants > Peat...
GGCCTGTACTGTGGGGCACAGTGCTGGGGCCTTCTTCTTGGAAACCCGTGCTTTGGAAACTTGTTGTATCCCTAGTTCTGAAAAGTTGGAGGGCTTTGAGATAAATGAGTTTGTACCTGCAACTTGGCTGATGTAGTGAGATATAATTGCAGGTCCTTTTTCGCAGCGAGTTTTGCTTACTCTGGAGGAGAAGGGCATCCCATATAATGCCAAATATGTTGACACTGCAAATAAGCCGGACTGGTAAGCCTTTCTGGTTGTTCTGATGGTAAGATAAGCTCTCAAGTGTTTGTAGGGGAAAAAAAATTTAATCAATGACAAATTGCATATGACAAATCTTGAATTACACCCAATCAAATTCCAATGATTGCATCACAGTATGTCTTTTCCTACAGTGATGTTGAGGCTGACATTCATAATTGATGCTTGATGGCATTCCGGCTTTCTTATCTTTGTTTGCTTGTACTCAAAACCCATACTGTTGTTGCATTGTGTCTTCAAAGGTCAATTCAGTGGTATTGTAAACATAGACCTGCCAGTCCACATGATCTCATCTGCTTCTTTTGCAACTGAATATTGTCTGTTGTGCACCTTGCAATCCCTAATTTTGCATATGGTAGTTGATTTCTGACAAACCAAGTTTTTTGTGTGGGTACTTCCAAAGGGTTTCAATGACAACAGCACTACAATTTAGCATCTTGTGCTTATTTCACAATGGCTTCTTATATGATGGCTGGGAGTGGCCAGGTTTCTGGAAGCCAATCCAGAGGGAAAGGTTCCAGTGATCAAGTATGAAGGCAAGTGGGTGGCGGACTCTGATGTTATCACAAAGATCCTTGAAGAGACATACCCACAGACTTCTCTTGTGACCCCTGAGGACAAGGCTTCTATGTACGTTCCTTCCCATGGCTTGGTGTGAACCCTGGAATAGAAAGTGATGCTTTAGGTGTAGTTTGACTAGAGTAAGTACAAGGAAAGGTAAGAGATGGACACATGGTACAAGACTATGAACTTGATCATTGTGTTTGATTGTGCTCTTGCAAACTGATTGATGGGATGAAAACCACCCACATCTGATAGTTTGTTGAATTGCCTGCAGAGGGTCCAAAATCTTTTCATCCTTTGTGAAGTTTTTGAAGAGCAAAGACCCAAGTGATGGCTCTGAGGAAGCATTGGTGGAGGAGCTCAAGACTCTAAATGAATATCTCAAGACCAATGTAAGTATTTGGAAATGTTCTGATCACTTGTCCTCGTTCAAACTAGTTGCTTGTACTGCCTAGTGTAATCTTTTGAATGTCAAAGGGTGCCAAGGTGGGGATGGGGTTACCATAATTGCTTCCTGTCCCTGCACTGGAACTTAGCTGGGTTGCCACCAGTTGAATTCAATATCTGGCCTTCTTCAGGCTTCTTATGACCCTCACCCTCACGTTGTAATGTAAGATTCAGTCCTGATAGAATAGCTTGCCTTCAATCTCTTGAAGTACTAAACTGGAAGATTTTAGAATTTGTTTCTACTTTAACTGCAATTGCAATTAATTTTTTGAGAATTCCTGAGAATGACCTTTCTCAATGTTCATTACAGGGGCCATTTATAAATGGTGATAAAATTTCAGCAGTTGATTTGAGTCTTGCCCCTAAACTGTACCACTTGAAAGTTGCCCTGGCACACTACAAAAATTGGTCCATTCCAGAAGATTTAACCAACTTGCAGAACTATATCAAGGTATTTTCTCTTGCCTTCTCCAGTCTTTTTGATGATTAAATCTCAGTTTCAGGACTGAATTGTGCTGGGTTTTGGGGCAAATGCTGTGTCCATGACCCTCGTTGAGTTACGTGCAGTTGGTGCATTCCCGGGAGAGCTTTGAGAAGACAAAAGCCCCAGAATATGTTGTTATCAAGGGTTGGTCCAAGCATGTAGCATGATTTGGCTGGTTATTCGTACAGGTTTATTGCAACAGGTTCTTCCGTATCCTGTTGGTCTTGCTGGGAAAGATGCAGAAGAAACAGTGGCCCTTTATGCTTCTTTGTGTCAGTATGTAGTTCAAGTCAGTCTTTGGCACTGATTAATGTTGAGACTGAAGTACCACCTTCTGTTCATTTGATGATGTGTTATTACTGTAAAGTAAACCATGCACAATGAAAGAGTATCTGCAGTAAAGTAAGTGATTACTTCGCTAAGTTGATTGCTAAAACGACTCTTGTGCAATTCACTATTTAGATGTTGGAAAGACTCAGAATCCATGCCTGTCAGATACCAGAAGCTGTATGTACAAACATAATCAAGGGCATTGCAAAGTTTGAGAACTTATCAGCAAAAGCAGGACTTCTGCATGCACCGTCATTCTACCCTCCTCATAAATTACCGCGCCCTAAGTAAAGATTAACTTTGGATATAGGCTACCAATATGAAATTTAACAAGGTAAATAACAGTAAATCTGAAATATTTACCAATCCAATCGGATATATGGTTATCCGTAATATTCTATCCAGGGGTATACATGGGTAAGATGCCCGGGTGTCCAATACTTACCCACCCAACACTGGTACCCATTACCCATCTTGTGGGTTGGTTTCCAGGGGCAATGGGTACCAGCAATACATGTTTGTGGAATAAGAAAAAGCTCTTAAATCATGGCATAAGCAAGGGAATGGAATATTCCTTTTAACCAGGGGTGGGTCTCACGACGGGTCAGGAGTCACAATGGGCCATATAGCAACATTCCCAAAAACCTGAGGGTCTTTCCTAGTGTGGGGCGGTTATTAGTAATAGGAATAGACCCTGAGCTTTTCAGGGTGGTTCTTTAAAAGATTTTGTAATCACACAATTCTCCGAAAACCAAAGACCCGGTTGTGGTATATATATATCCCCAGAGTTTTTAAAACAAATGGAAAGAATCAAATATCTGGCCAGAAAACTGCCGGTTCCTTACTAGTTCTTTAATGAAAACTGCAGGCTCTTAACGAGATTTTAAAATAACCTGGACCCGTGGTTCATTGATTCTGATTGTAAATAATTTGTGTGTTGATATATGTGATAACTGTGGCTGCTCTTGCCGGTTACCTTGTCCATATAATAGAACCTGTTTAAGTTAATACTGCTGGGACCGGGGTTCTGTATTAATTTAGATAGGATATTAATAGAGAGAGGGTCATTAAATAATTTTTCGCTAGTGCCATTTGTAACATTTGCAAGCCGTGACGTTCACGTTAGGATAGCAACAACCCACAACCACAAATGCAGCCACAACCAGAACCACAACACAATGGCTTCAAAGAGGTCCACCAATGACCAACGAGGTTCGGATAGCTCTTTGTGAGCACAAGAAAAAGCATCCATCGCTCATGCAAGCAGATTTGATCACGTGGCTTCAAGAGACGCATAACGTTTCTGTCAGTCAAGGAACGATTTCTCTGACGCTCAAACGTTCGGCTGAAATCCTTGCCAAGAAGGAGGATGTGAACCGAGCGGCAAAGTGACAACGGACCGTGAAGTACCCACTGATGGAGATAGCTCTATACCGGTGGTTCCTCACATACCAGGACCAAGTCAATATGTTAGGTGACCTCACCAAAGAAAAGGCTACGTACTTCCTTGCCGAGATCTACCCTGGCCACGGGGCCTTTGAGTTCTCAAATGGGTACCTAGAGGCATTCAAAAATCGCCGCGGCATCAAGTCCTACCGCCGCTTTGGGGAGTTTGGATCAGCCAACATGGTTGTGATTGAAGAGAGCTTGCCGCAGATTCATTTGACTCTGGATCAGTATGAGCGGCATGACATCTACAACATGGATGAAACTGGATTGTTTTACAAAATGCAAGTAAATGCAACATGATACTGTATGCCCACTGCCAAACCATCGACTTACTTTCACTAACACATGACATCTCAACAGGCGGACAATTCCTTGGCCACAAAGCAACTTGAAGGACGTAAACAGAACAAGGAGCGTCTCACGCTGGCTGTGTGCTGCAATGCTGATGGCTCGGATAAGCTTCCACTTCTTGTCATTGGCAAATACGAAAACCCTCGCTGCTTCAAAAACATCAACCGAGACAGCTTTGGATGCAAATACCGAAGCAACCCGAAGGCTTGGATGACACAAGTCATCTTTTTCAAGTGGGTGAAAGGGTTTGATGCGTGGATGGCAAGGCTGTTCTTTTGATTATGGACAACTGCAGCGCACATATCCCGTTAATGCAACTCGCATCTGTTGTTACACTCCGCAACACAACCATGTTCTATCTGCCACCAAACACGACCTCGAAGATTCAGCCTTGCGACGCAGGAATTATCTGAAGCCTCAAAGATTACTATCAGCGCCGTTTCAATCGCCTCCTCATTCAACGCCTTTAGGACAAGGTAGTAGACCCCAAGAAGATCGACATCCTCGAGGCTATGCACATTGCTATTGCAGCTTGGAGCATGGATGTGAAGCCAGAAACAATCCGCAACTACTTTCGCCATTGCCGAATTTGCACCATCGATGCTGATGTGACACCGGTCCCAGAAGAGCCACTTATTGACCCTAAGGTGATCAAGGACCTCGAAGAGCAAGTTCAAGAGCTTCGGTACCGGAACCCAATGGATATTCGCAATCTCATCGACTATCCTGTTGAGCGCGAAGTTGCTTATGTTTCGAATCAGGAGGAAATTGTGCAGGACCTCTCCACCAATCCTGTGCCGGAAGATGAAGTGGAGGCCGACGACAGTCAAGAATCCATTCCTGTGAAGGCAACTGAAGCACTGTAGTGTGCAAGTTTGCTGCAGTAGTTTTGGATGCAACAAGACATTGTCGACCATGAGATGCTTGCTGGCATCCAAACAATCAAGGACAAGATCAGCATTATGAGGTCTAGCAAGCTCGTTCAAAAGCCAATCTCGGAGTATTTCTCCAAGGTTTAGCTGCCCAAATGTAAAAAAATTTGTGTCAAATCTATGTCTGCCATAGTGGTTATCAATATAAAAAATTTCAGGACCGCCTGTGGAGTATCAATTATTAACTTTTGGAGGTTTATTAATAAATGTATGGGGCCCAACTTGGGACTAGACTGCACATATTAAATATCACAGGTTATTAATTTAGACAATATTAATTTAGACAGGTTCTATTAGAATCGGTTTTTGTGTCCAATTCGAGCACTATCACAACCTTTTTCCTAGGCAAAATCGGTAGCTATTTGTTGGCTCTACTTTCTTTTTTTCGGCTATCAGAGTCGAGTCAATTTTATCAAGCAAGGGGTGTGTCACACTGCGGCCTTGCCACTTACATTAAAAAGGTATCTTAAAGCAAAAGAATAATTATGGAAATTCAAATATTTCACGACGCAAAAATATACCTAATCTTCAAAAAAATCCTCTAAAAGAAACCAAAATCTTTCAAGATATCATAACTCTAGAACCAATCTCAAGTTTCAACACAAGCCAAAATACCATCTTTCAAAATTCCTCATATAGGAATAGACCTGTTTGGTAGGGGACTATAAAAATCCCTTAAGCTACTATATACTCTATACCGAATCTAAACACAATAGGTATCCTTGCCTTGCTTGGTAGGCAAGGCCAACAAATCAATGACTCAGCTATACTCTGGAAATTTGAATTGTCAGCTAAAAGTCAGGTTACGCTGTGGAACAGGTCATGGAAGAACCTGTTACCACTTACTTCATGGAACGGGAGCTCACCCTACCAGGCTTACAACATTAAAGAGTGGAATGTCCCTATTGGGCCCATTCTATTGTATATAACTTCCACACTTGGTATCATATTTGCAGATTCCATGTTTTTTCCAAAAAATTGGCCTCTTTACAATAGGACCCTTGAAATCTTTTCTCTTTGAAATTATCTTTTTCCCTCTCTGAACTTTGTGACTGCTGGACAAGGAGAGTTCTCAGCCGTCAGATTCGGTTGGACGAACCGCTACCAACCTATTAGTTGTACACCGTACGATCCATTCCGCCGGAGATCTTCCACCGTCCACGTCCTAGATGCTTCGATTTTCTACTACCCCCTCACACCCGAGACGTGACTGTTTCTAGTAATCTCCTCATCAAACCGCACGATCATGTAGTGACGTCCGAATCTCAACCGTCCATGAAGAAAAGAAATAATACCCCCTTTGGACCCAGCTCAAAAGACGCTCTTCGCTGTGGCCTCTTTTCCCACCTCGGAGTGAATTTCAGCCGCAAAAACGCGAGACGTGGACACATCTGGAACGTGGGCTTTGGAAAGATGAAATGAAAGTGTAAAAGAAAAACAGAGGCTTGGCGAGAGAGAGAGAGAAGTTGGTCGTCTTCATGAAGTTGGTCGTCTTCATGGCTTGTCTGCCGTACTGTGTTGTTTTCTCGCGCAAGACTTTCTTCCTCACCAGTGCGTTCGTGACGGGACGAGAGCACAAGATTTCTCGACAAATCGTCTTCCACATCGCAAATCTGCACACTCAAACACTTCATGTATTAGCCTGATTCACAAAACTTTCGTCTTGATGCGGTATGTCGAGCCTTTTCCCGTGTTTCTTTGCCTCATATTGGGACTTATTTTCTCTGAAGCTTCCTGCTGCTGCTCGTCGTCCTCTGTTTTCTCTTTTTTTCTGTGTTTGTCGGTACGTATCATCAGATTTACGACTGCCTTTTACTATATGTGTTTAGCAGTCTGTATGCTTTTTTTGTCTTTAGGATTTCGCAGAGTTTCTCAGAGTATCCTTGAAAACTTTGCTCTCTTCTTTCTTTCGCTCTCTTTAATGACGCCGCGAGGAAGCGCATTTTTTCTTTCCTTTTACCGGAAGGGAGCTTTTGGAAGTTTTGGATTTGGCACTTGTTGTCCTCCAGGTGTTGTTTGGTTCTAGGTTGTGCTTGTCGTCTACTCGACCTGTGTATTACTGTCATTTGCAACGTCCTTGCGAGTTCTTGGTTCACTGGGAAATGCTGTCTGGAGGTTGTGGATGTCGGAGTCCTCTTTCTGGTATTTAATGCTAAGTAGCTTTCTTGAGCTTGTTTTTCGCATTTGTTGCACTGGATGTGCCGGTTCTGTTTGGATTTGAGAGGTTACTGTATCTTTATTTTCAAGGGATTTTTTGCTTCTACATTTTTTGGTGAGTGGCTTTTAGGATTTATATCAGTGTTTCTCTTCTCTGCACATCAAAGATTCTATCTTTTGCGTTGTACTACTTTTGTGTTGAAGCTGCATACTAGCAGGAAGAGCTTTCTTTGGGGTGGTAATGCTACTACAAGAAAGGTGTCTCTTTTAGGTTAATCACTGTCATATTTTGTGGACCATAGATGTGTAATAACTGCTACTTCTAATAAATTCTTGGAGAATTATGAGCTCTTATTATCATGATTCTGCATTTGTGAGGTGACAAGCATACATACAAGTGACCAGTTGAAGTAGTTGCCAAAGGTATTGTGCCACTTATAGTATGGTCTTAGGGATACTGAGTACTGATACTTGGTCTGTAAGCATTCTTTTGACTTAGATAAAAAGCTATCGATTATCTCTCTTGCCAGTAATAGAAGTCAGTTTCTGAATGTGGGTGAAAATCTGCCACTAAGAGTTTTTCTCTGAGACTGGAGTCTTGTTTGCATGCAGGTATGGATAAACATTGAATGCACCTGACCACAAATCTGCAATTTTTGAAGTGAAGAAATGGGTTGGTGCTGCTGTTCAGAGGAACAGGAGGATTTTGCAAAAGCCTCCTCTGAAGCCCACAACAATTTCAATGGAAGTGTGCCTTCTGGTATGTTGGCAACTACTAGATGCTTTCCAGTAGAAAAACTTATTATTGTCACTGATTCTTGTCAAAACTCAGTTGAATTTGTGCCTTTGAAGATTGGATCATGAATCAGATGGTCCAAGAGATTCAGAGATCAGTGATGCTGAATGTTCTTGTTCACATATCTGTCAGTGTCAATACAGTAATATAGAATATTTAGAAGGGAGGAATCCTTATGGTATTGCACTGGGTTGTAATTGTGCACTCTTACAGGAAACCCAACACATCCACGAGTAGCAGAGCCAAGAGTCGGCCCAGCTGTAAGAGTGCAACCTATATCAGTACCATCGTTGTCCATTGAGGAGCTAAGAGAAAGCACAGATAACTTTGGACCGAAGGCACTTATTGGTGAGGGGTCCTATGGTAGGGTATATTATGCAACACTACAAGATCGTGTGGCAGCTATCAAGAAGTTAGATGCCAGTGCTCAACCAGAGGCTGAATTTCTTTCCCAGGCATGGTTTCTCAACTTGATAAATTAGTTTTGTTGTAGCCTCTGTGGGTGACATGATTGGGACGTTTCTGCATACTTCAGTATGTTGCACATTTCTGCAGGTATGCAGAGTATTGTATACTTATATGCACCCACCATTGGGAGCTGACAAAGTCAGTGTGGAGTCATAGCAGCTTGCCACTGCCATTCAGGATGAAGTTGAGGGTGTTGCATTTTTGTTATGACCACATTCATCGTTTTTGCATTATTTTTCGTTTTGAACTGACAGGAAGTATATTCAAAGTTTTGGTTCTGGAGATTTCTCTGCAATCACATCTTGCATATTTCTGCAATCATAATGGACTGTTAAATATAATATAGCCAGTCTTCATAGGGCATGTTGAAGTACATTTCAGATGTTGATGCTCTACCCACCATGGCCATATACTTATCTGCGGGCAGACTTCTAAATTCTTTGGAGTCTTTGTTAACAGATCTTAACCTATCCACTTTTTGTTGCCCTTTGCCAGGTGTCCTTGGTGTCAAGACTAAAGCATGAGAATGTTGTTGAGCTCATTGGATATTGCTTGGATGGGTCTTTGCGTGTACTTGCATATGAATTTGCCACTATGGGGTCCCTTCATGATATTCTACATGGTAAGTCACCTTTTCTGGTCACCAATTGTCAAAATTTGGATGGCTTTGCTTTTGCAACATTTTATCTAAGAGTATATGAGATGAGCCCCATGTGCATATGGACACAGAACATATCCTCAAGAGGGGCCAATTTGTAACTTACATCTTTTAATTGTAGGTTATGAAGCCTGCAATTGTGTGAAAGAAATTCAGACATCCAATGTAGGTGACACAGGTTGCAAAACAAATAGCTTTTGGTTGACAGAGAAGATCAAGCTGCAAAGCAGGTCTTAACTCTGGACTGATCCAGCAGATGTTGCAAAATCATCAATTTTACATCAGTTGTTTGTTTTCCTTCTTGCTTTCTGCCCTCATTTTTCTTGGTCACTGAGAGTCAATATTGGATGGTCTGCAGGTAGGAAAGGTGTAAAAGGTGCCCAGCCAGGGCCAGTGCTCGACTGGATGCAACGTGTCAAGATTGCAGTTGGTGCAGCACGGGGGCTGGAGTATCTGCATGAGAAGGCACAAGCACCTATAATTCACAGAGATATCAAATCCAGCAATGTATTGCTTTTTGATGATTATGTTGCCAAGATTGCTGACTTCAACCTATCAAACCAGGCCCCAGATATGGCTGCTCGTCTACATTCTACACGTGTTCTTGGCACCTTTGGATATCATGCACCTGAGTAAGTTGCTGTAAACTTCCTATATTGTTTCGGTAAGTAAAGTGTGCTCTTGTTTAATTTGAAACCAAAGTATTGCCCTGATCCTCCCTTTCTTTTTGCAGCTTGTTGGTAGTTCAGACTAATCTCTTCCCTTGAAGATACACAATGAGCGCCATGACTGGTCAAAGGCAAGTTGAAAACTTTGTTTGCCTGATGTTTTGGGGGTGATTATGGCAGGTATGCCATGACAGGTCAGTTGACGCAGAAAAGTGATGTTTACAGTTTTGGTGTGGTTCTTTTGGAGCTTCTCACTGGTCGGAAACCTGTGGACCCTACTATGCCACGTGGACAACAAAGTCTTGTAACGTGGGTAAGTTTTAACAAGGATTCTACATGTACACTGACACATGGACAAGTGTGTTTCATTCCTAGGTTGCACTGTTCTTAGAAAGTAATTTACAGTTTTCATGATTAGCTCCATCAAGTTATTCATGTAGTCCCATTGACCTGTTTGGTTTTGATATCATTCCAGGCAGCACCAAAACTCAGTGAAGACAAAGTCAAGCAATGTGTTGATCCTAAGCTGAGGAGTGACTATCCTCCCAAGGCTGTTGCCAAGGTACAGATTGAATGCAGTATGTCCTTGTCTGTAAATCGTTTGTCTCTCTGAGTTTTGGAATTGCACATTGTCCAGTTTACTTCATCAGTGGGCATAGAGAGGATATTAACCACTTCCAGTTGTGATGAAGGTGATGTCTACACTTTGTGGGTGACACTCACAGGGTTATGGTCATTCTTGTCTTTGTTCTGGTTGGCTAAAACTGACACAACAGTTTTCTTGTAACTGTTATGTGAAGTTTCTCTGCAAGTATCATAGATATGATCTGGTTTAGTAACATATGTAGTGCAATGGACTGTGAGTTCAGAGGGTTGCTGACACACTTGTGAATATGGGATTCAGATGGCAGCTGTGGCAGCCCTGTGTGTGCAATATGAGGCTGATTTCCGTCCCAACATGAGCATTGTGGTGAAGGCACTGCAACCTCTTCTGACTGTGAGGCCCACACAGCAGGCAGAACATGGAAGTGAGTAGAATTGCTCTCTTTGGAGCCCATTAATTTGTTGTGCTGTGTGCATAGATTGTAAGCAAATGTCGGTACTCCTGCATGTGGGTGAAAAGGGCAACATATCTTGTCTTTGCATGCAACTGCCTTTTGCTTCAAATAGCTGTGTGCCTACACATAGACAAACTTTGGTCAGAATATGATGTCAGTTTGCTCTTTGTGGTTTGGACCATATAGCAAGGTTAATCCTGGTGTGATGATGAGTGTTCAGATTTAGGTTAACAATGACGTTGCTGCACAATGGCAACATTCATGGTTTGCTGATCAGACAGCGGCAGCCATTGCAGGAGCTGTTTTCTGGAGCCAATGTAGAGTCCACTGGAAGTTTTCAGTTTGCAGTACTGAAAATTTGTCTTGGTGGCAGTTTGTTTCATTATTTTTGTGCTATTTTGTTCACCTGGTAGTTCTTCAAGGTAAACATTTTTATGCAATAAATTATGGATTCTGAGGGGGTCTACCACAGTTTTCCCATATGGTGCTCAAGATTAATGAATTTGAGCTCTTTTGTGCAGCCTAAAATGATCCTGTTGCCAT
>Ga0209611_10013545_pt1 | contig 11165 bp, 9 predicted proteins | sample S1TSphgellanicum_3_FD_187693 | JGI IMG/M metagenome (GOLD analysis project Ga0209611, IMG submission 187693) | Host-associated microbial communities from peat moss isolated from Minnesota, USA - S1T2_Fc - Sphagnum magellanicum MG (SPAdes) (version 2) | ecosystem: Host-associated > Plants > Peat...
AATTGGGGATGACGAGTTCTTTCATTGACATGATTAGATTTTTTTTTAGGATGTAGAATCCTCCATCTATTTCAATGGCAACATCACAAAGTCTTTCAAGATAAGGAGAGGGGTGAAACAAGGTTGCCCACTTGCTCCTTACCTTTTTATGACTACATAGGAGATATCCTCAATTTCATGGTCAAACATCTAATTGTTAAGGGTGAAAACAAGAAATTTTGATGCTAGAGGGTGAAACAAGCTCAAATCATCTCCCAAATGTAGATGATATTGCATTATCACTAGTAGGAGGGGAGGACAATGTTGAAAATATGGTAACCTACTTAATCAGATTTGTAAATTTTAGGCTTGGAATTTAATTACGAGAAAAACTTAGTGTATTGACATGAAATTTCAAGCTTTGGACCAAATTGGTTGAGGAACTACCACAAGAAGTGAACATCAAAAGATGAGCTCAAATTATCCCTAAACCAACACATTACTAAAGCTCAACCGTCAAAGCACAAGCAATGACCTTTAAAGGTCACTTTATCTTAGTCCATGGACACACACTTGGTTCAAGAGTCTAAAGCAAAATTTCGAAGGTCAATAATTGCATGAACAAATCACTTTAGCCTAATCCACCTCTACTTGTTGAATCCATAAAAAATGTGAGGATCTAGTGGTTGGTGTGGTTTTGTGAGCTATAAATGGGGGTGTCCATTTTGAGGGCAATGTAGGTTCATTGCTTAAGTCTACAACTGGTTGGAGACATGTGGGACACCCAAGCCCACCAATTCAAAAACTAGGTGAAAGTGAAAAAAATTTACCAATTTGAAAAAAATGAATGTTGCATTTGTGAGAGGTTGTTTGAAAATTTGTCAACCAATGAAAAGTTGAATTGCACCCCCCCCTCACAATAGAGGATCATTAGAGGGTCATTGGAGAATGGATTTTTATGTACATTAACAACTTTCAAACAACTCCACAGCTTGTGGTTTGCACCACAAAGGACTTTTTATGGACCTACTTAGGTGATAAAGACAATTTTAGCATTCCCCCAAACCTACTCATTTATAAGGTTAACAAAGGAAATAATATGTGGACACTCATGGAACAAATAAAAGCAAAAACTTAGTTACAAGTGACAAGAAGTTAGCATCACATGGTGTCCAACCCTAATATTTGACCCAAATCATTGGAGGTGGCCAAATGGTTACCCCTTTCCTAGACTACATAATAAAGAAGAGATGAAATGTGCTCAACGGAAGGGAAGTTCTAAAGTATAAAATCTTGAAGAAGTGGCTTAATCAATTGATCCCAACATACAATGTCAAGTGGAATGGTGCATGGAGGAAAAATTGAGCCCAAAAAGATGCGAGGTTCCTCTAGTCCTTCTACCATAAGGCCATAGCAATCAATGAATTGAGAGCTTAGCATAACAAAGACATTGAAATTGGTTGCCACATGTGTGATCTTATCATCCGTCAAACTTTAATTCATAGATTCTATGGATGCCATAGTGTAGTGAAGGCATGGGCAACTACAATATTGTATTGTCTCAAACACTTATCGCTTGGTTGAGGTAAAAATGAAGGGGCTCGACATCATGCAATGCCTATTAAATAATAAACTCTCACAAGCCTATATAGAACCTTCACACCAATATGGTCACTCTAGAGAGGTGTGGTAGTATGGACTTTTGTGGATAGAAAGAAGGGAGATGATTTTTAGAAACCAGATATGGTTCAATTATCAGGTAGGCCACTCAATTATGGATGGGGTAACTGCTTAAACAATTTTCTGTTGGGTTCCAGTTCCCTAGCTAACCATGGTGGTTAGCTCAGTTGCTTTTTTTAACTGCCTACCTACTAACAACCCACAAGCAGGTTGTTAGTAGGTAGGTAGTAAAAACAGCCCTTACCTATGTATAATCCATCCACTTACCTAGTAGTTGTCTATTTTCCTACCTACCTACCTAAATATGAGACCTATTTCTTACAGAACTGGTTACCAAAGGTGAAACCATATACTAACTCAGTTGAGGTTCATCCACAACTGAGTAATAACAGGTATCCAGTGGATGGTGAGCTCGTGGGTGCTGGTTCCCTGTGGCTCAATTACTTGGGATGGTTAGTATGATTAACTAGTCTCACTTTGTTTTACTTGGTGGGCAGGTTGTATATTTGGTTTCCTTCCTACAATGGACTTTTCCATTTGCAGTCCATTGTAGAAAGGAAACCAAACACAAAACAAAAATAAAAATAAAAATTGAAATAGTAGTGTAATTTTCCAAAGTGATGTTTATCTACATAGCATAAAGTGCTGCAAATGTGAGTAAACCATTCTCTTTCACAGCACTAGCTGGTAGACCCTTACTTACATCCATGTGTAAACCTATACACTGTAAAAACACATTTGCTAAAATGCTTCTGTCCAGACTGCCTGGATTTTTCCTTTGTATTTTCAGGTCCCTTACTGCCTAAAGAAACCTATTTTCATCACGCAGGACCTTTCACAGCGGAAGGTACCAGCCAGCCTGTCACTATTTCTAGAAAGTGAAAAAATCCCAGTGCTGCTTTATGAAGGGCCCTTCTCCTATACTTCATTTTTTCAAGTTTGAATTCAACCAGATACATCCATTTAAATTTTTCGCTTAAGAATCAAATCGAGGTTTTTAGTTTTTACCTATATCAGATTCTATCAGAGTATGAAATGAGGCATTGGTTCCCAAAAGGAGGTCTTGAATCTTGATGCTAAAGGTAAGTATATTATTTTGGTTGCTGAGGATGGAAGACACCCTCCTTCACAGAATGTGCTCAGAAAATGAAGAGCCTGTACCAGATCAATGTGTTGAATCCCATGGAGTAGGTGGATAAGTATTAAGTATGTAGCACTCTGTAAGCTCTGCTCAATTATGCGCAGAAGTCTTTGAACCAATTGAGATCCCCACTTCTAGCCAAAGCTTTGTCGCTGGCCAATGAGAACGTCCAGCACGGAAGATGAGTTTTAAGTTTTCCTCTTCATCTTCTTTACGCACAAAGGGAATCTCTATCATCACCCTCTCATCTACCCTCGTGCAATACCCCAACCAGCAACATAAAGCACTCAAAGGTTTTTCTTTTTGTATTAGTACACACCTCCATGCATACAAGATTGAGTTGTCAGTTAAAGGAGCCTTCTCCTTATCACATGCAGACCCTCCACCATTTGAATTAAAAGACCTTTTGTGCTTTACACTGGGGAAGGCCTTCTTTGAGGGGTCTACCCTAATTCTTGGGCCCACACCTAAGGGCTACAACCCTCAAATTAGCTCCCCCCTACTTTGAGCTAATTAGATGGGTACCTGTTGGGTAGCATGGGAAATGCTTGCTCACTCCTGATGGCTCATTACTGGACATAAGGCACCCTTCATTTGCATTGCCAGAAAATGCGGTACCTTTCATGTTAATGAAGTTTGATAGGTTCATGTCAAATCTCAAGGCTAGAGAGAACCGGTTCTCACATACCCACTATCACACCATAGATCCCACCATGCAGGATCCATGGGGTGTGAACAGGAAACACTTATATGTTGGATTCATGTCCCATAACTAACCATGGTAATAATGATGGTTAGCCTTGCACTAACCATCCACATACATCTACCTACTTAATAATCATCAAGTGCCTTACTTACCTACCTACCTACAGAGCAATTACTTACATTCCTTAAGATCTACTTACCTACCAACTATACTTGCTAGTGTTGGGTTGGTATTGACTTTGATCCTCGTATTGCATACTTTTTCAAAGTTTTGTACCAACCTAGTCGTAGTAGTAATGAAAACTTTAGCACGAGCCTGACTCTGGTAGTGGGATTTTTGGCTGGACAGATTCAGGTATGTATCTTTTTAATTAAAACTTCTATAGAACTGATAAGTACAAAGTTGATATTAGTACAATGCTAGAATTGCCCCAGCTATTTATCAGTGTTGCCCGGTGATTGATTTTTCTTCCATAACTGCTGCATTTATCTTCAGCTATGCATAAAGGTGGGTATCAAATAACTGATTGATAACCATTGATTATTAGTTGATTATAGGGTTTTTTAAATGGTAAAATTATTATTATTTTTTAATTTGATTTTTATCATAAAAACACGACTAAATGTGGGTGCAGTTCATTATTCTCTATTCACTAGACCCAATGAATTCATTATCTTTTCACTAGGTCTTGTTCATTATAATCAATGAATCACTCATAATCCAATGAAATCATTTGACGTACATGAAACCTTTTGTTGTAATGAAATATGAAATGTTTAAAATTTGATAATCTACTTGGATGATAATCAATAACCAGGTCATCTGGGTAGAGTACTAGAATTTGAAATTTTAAAATTGGTTGTTAAGATTATTAACCAGTTATCAAAAAAAGAAGAAAAAATGGGCTTGTAGCTTATGAATAACCCCATTGATAACTGGGCCAAAACTCAATAGTCGGCCAATATTGGTGCTTACCAGGCTGATACTAGTAAACGGCTGGTCTTGCCTCAGGTAATACCAGCATGGTAAGGCCTAGATACCAGTGTTGACACAAGACAGAGGTCTACATACAAGACCAACAATCATACTTAACCCACTTTACAGCATCATGTTCCTGGGGTGCTGCCATCTTTCTCTTCTCTTCTTCTTATGGGGAAAATAAAAATATCACTGGGAAAATTTGGCAGCCAACAACACTCATCTGCAGCTGTATGTATGTACTCTCTCTCTTCTACTTATTACCGCAACTTTGTCACAAAGTCAGAAAAGATTTTTCAAAATCTGCATTTCTGTAACATATACAGCATCCAGCTGTGTCTGGGTACCTACATACAATCTCTTTCTGCTCTTTTACTTCATCGCCCTGGACTCTGGAGACTATTTCCACTCAGTTAACTAGAAATTCAAGCTCAAAACCCCGCACTCCCAAATTGAAGTTCACAACCTGTCACAAAAGAGTTTATGAGATTGGTGTCAGAATTACTTACAAGCTAGGTACTCACCACGCTAATGGCCTGCAAATTATCCAAGGTAAGTACTACATGGGTTGAGTTTTCATTTAAAAAATAAATTTCAGTTCGGTTCTATGAATCATCTATCTCTCAAATTTCTATCTATTATGTAAGTTAACTACTCCCCTAGACCCGTTCTCCCTGTCAAACCTCACATTTGCATTGTCCACATTGTACACTAGCCTAAAAGTTGCTCTCTGGATGCCATGAATTTGTCATTTTTTTTTTCCAGACAGAGCTAGCTTGCAAAAATATCACGCTGATGATCAATTTCCTAAAATGGGTTGGGTGATTTGGGTTGACATTCTCTTATCCACAACAACAGCAGGTGGTTTAGAGGGCAATTGAATTGGATACAAAAGTAAAAAGGTCAAGGAAGAGTGTTTTTAAACTTCTATTTCCTCCTCCACCCTGGTCTGACTCCTAAGCAGCAGTCATTACTAAGTAGTCACCAGGCAATGGGTGTAAAGGAGACCAAAGAAATTTGTTTTTCAAAATTTTGTGTCCAGCTTTGATCCAACTGTCACCTACCTTCAAGAGAAAGAGGACCATCCAGCTGCCATGGTCAGTCACTCACTGCCTGCATCCATACTAATTTCATTTGCAGAATCACTTACTTCACAGGACAAGGGATGCATTTTTTCACCACCCATTTCTTTTTGAGATGAGAGCTTCATAGATGAAGCAGCAGCAGACAAGAGGACCATCAAAGATACAACCACCCCCCCTGCCCCAGCCGCTCCCCCTCTCATCAATTCAATTCAAATTCATATCGTGACACCCCGCCCCCTTGTCCTCTGTCCCACATCCAAACCCCAAAATCCTGTACTCGGAATTTCCTGTTGGAAAACTACTCACCAAAAACTACTCACCATTTCAGCAGCTCACAGGAACCATCACACTTGCATGTAACAATTGTTGAAAGTCAAGTTTTCTCTAGTTCACCCAACTCATGAGGTGCATTCCTAAATCTTAATTCTTAAACCTTACAGAATGCTGCTACCTTTTACAGTCTCAGTTTTTCATGTTTATGGGTGAGGCTTGAGAAACAATTAAGTAAGCCAATTTTGGATTTGAGAACTATTCTTGAAGAGATAGCACATATGGGTGGAGCTACTCTAAATACAAAAAAGGGTACCCTTGGGCCTACAAATTTGCGTATTTGTAGGACATCATACCAATCATATTGCAATCGAATGATTTGGATTCCAGAAAATTAATCACTTAAGAAAATTGGCCATGGAACAGGTTTTTTAAGGGCCAACTTTAATAGATCTACTACTTATCAATGTAAGGTAATTAAGTATGTTAAACCATAAATGGTATCTTTGAAGCTTTTCAATAATCCTAACATCTCTTGATATCTTCGGTTTGTTTATCTAGAGTATACGTTGTTTATGTTGGTAATAGCAAAATGTCTTCTCAATGTCTCATCTCAAGACTCCACATCCAAACTCGCTGGAGCTACCCGTGCACAAAGCGCACCATTAATTGGAAGCCCCTTACAAATCAGTAGTAGCTGAACTCCACTTGAGTTGAGGTCAGGTTTCACCTTGGTAATGTCTCCTGTATAAAATATATTCTTAAGAAAACATTGGGCAAACCCACACCCACACTGATTCCTTCACCTTTTTTATAGAAAGTGAGGCCTTTTAGTGGTCATATTAAGCCCAAAAAATGTCAAGCTCAAAATTTAATTAAATTGTTTCTAAACATTAGAAATATCCAATGCTTAACCAAATCAGGGTCTTGTCATGATGTGTAGTGTCATGATATACAGTGTCGTAAGGGTGTAAATCCATAGCAAACTCAACTGAATAAAAAGACTAAAACCATCAAAAGCAGAAACTAATCAACCAAAAAAAGATGCACACACACATATATACAATGACATCAAATTGTCTCACTTTAAGTTTGTAACCACCACCTCATGTGTGTGCATATCGTAAGGTGTCTTGATGTTATGCAATGGAAAAATTCTCCATGGCCATGGACATAACCCTCCTGAATAAAATAACCCTCTCTATGATGACCCTAGCCTAAGTGGCTGGGGAGTCTAAATCCACAACCTAGTCCATTTGAGCAACAATCGAAGAGGGTAAAATGGGATGTCTCCCAAAAAATAAAAAGTAAGGAGAGAAATGAAACAAAGAGGTGTGTTTGGACATCATGTAACCCATGGCGATGTAAGGTAGGGCCAGGTCCCAATCCTCCCTGTTCCCAGTGAAGCAAATATTTCGAAATCCCTTTTTGCATATCTAAACCATCTTCTCTGCAAAGCCATCAGCTTAGGGATGATCCTTGAAGTCTAACGATGGTCAATGAGAGCATGATCAAGTAGGTCTTAGAATTCTCCTCTGAATTCTAATCCTTGATCAGTAAGGCACTTAGCACAAGCCCCAAACCTACTTAGGACATGTTGTAAGAAAGCCTGGTTGGTGCTGTGTGATGACTTGTCCAGCAGCAGCACAAGCTTGACCCACTTTAAAAAATGCTCAATCATAATCATGATGTAAACATTACCCTTGGATGTTTGTGGTAATTCTCTAACTAAATCACATGACCAATGATAGAACATGCCCTGAATAGGGTGTGGAGAAAGTGTGAACTATTGAATGGAAAAAGAAGTTCTCACTCTATCACATTGTTCACACCTAACAATAACATTTCAAACTTGAGCATACATACCTCTCTAATGGTAATGAGGAGCGAGAAGGCTATAAGTACGCTTAACTCCAAAGTGTCTGAGCTCCAAGCGTACCTTCTAAATAAGACCAGGCCGTGCATGTGGTGGAGGAACCATTTTGTCGCCTTGTGGTAAACATCGGACGAAGTGATTGTCCCTCCATGGGTAGCGTTTGGACCGATGTTGTATGCGTTCCAATGACTTGATGTAACCAGAATGTCCAAGTCTTCCCATATATCCACAATGGGATGTTCAACTAGGGTACATTGTAGTAATGCAAAATAATTAAATGCATAAGATACATATATTGCTAGAATTTAGTCGAAATTTTGCCTAGCTTTTGAAAAATCTTCAGAGGTAATGAGGGGTCTCTGCGACATTGTATTTACGTTTTGATGTGTAACACCAGGTCGATGAATAATCTTGAACTCATATTCTTGAAGTATAAACGCCTAACGAGCTAACTTACTAGTAAGCTTGTCGTTGGTCATTAACCACTTGATAGGTTGGTGGTTGGTATACAAAGTGAACTCAGTGCCATAAAGATAGGGCCTGAAATGTATGATGACCCATACAATAGTAAGACATTCCCCTTCATATGAAGAATAATTGCTCTCAACCTTATTATTTCGAGATGCATAGGCGATAACATATTTCTTGCCTTCCTCATCAAGTTGGCCAAGAATAACACTAATACCAAGAGCATTCCAATTAGTGTGTAGAATGAAGACCTTGCTGAAATCAAGTCTTTTCAGAATGGGGAACTTTGAAAGTTTTTCCTTGAGTGTGTCGAAAGCTTCCTAAGCCTCTTCACTCCATGTCCAAACAACATCTTTTTTTAACAATGCACAGAGAGGATGAGTAATAGTACTGAAATTTTGAACATAAGTCCTATAATAATTACATAGTCTAATGAAATTTTTCAAAGTGTGAACATCAGTAGGATTGGGCATCTCCAAAATGTCTATTACTTTGGCCCAATGGACCATAATACCATTTGGCAAAATTTTGTGTTAAAGGTAGACTACTGAGGTGACAACAAACTCACACTTTTTAAGATGGATCTTCATATTGACTTCGTGAAGCCTCTTGAATAACTCTTCAAGATGAGCCAAGTGCTGCAAGAGTCCTTTGTTATGCACTGAGACATCATCTATGTAACACTTCAGGAAATCTGCCCTTTCAAGAACCTGGTCCATGATTCGTTAAAAAAAAAATGTGCATTCTTCAATTTAAAAAACATCACAAGCCATTCCCACAACTTGTTGCTTTCATGGAATGCTGTTTTTTGCGATTCTTCACAACCAGCACAATATGGTTGAAGCCTTGCCTTAAATCCACAATTGTGAAATCAAAAGTGATTTAATTCATTAAGTCCTCTAAATATCTCATTGCAATTTTAAAACTAGGATTCTGCATTTTGAAATTGAAATTGGACTTGCCACTCCATCCCTCTGGTACTAACTCTTGGTTCATTATAGGGAACTTGGAATCTCATAATAACAAGGGGTGTGTCACAATGTGGCCTTGCCATTTACATTAAAAGGTATCTTAAGGCAAAAGAAGGTTTATCAAAACAAAAAGATTTCACCATGCAAAAATATAATCTTCCAAAAATCCTCTAAAAAAAGCGTAAATCCTTCAAGATATTATAACTCTATAACTAATCTCAAGTTTCAACAAAAGCCAAAATATCATCTTTCAAAAATCCTCATATAAAAATAGATCTATTCTGTAGGGGCCAAAATCCATTAAGCCACTATACTCTAATGAATCTAAAACACAATATCCTTGCCTTGGTAGGCAGGGCCAATAACAGACAGCCCATTCCTATTTGCTACAATGCTGTCTGTTCCTTTGAGGAGTGAAATCAGCCATTGATGTGTAAAAACTCCAAATTCTTATTCAAAGCTCCTCCTAATTTGCATGTTGTTTGGATGTAACATGAAAGTACAAGTTCCCGAAGGCCCAGTTTAGAGTAAGAGTCAAGGCCAATGTTCAACTCAAACAAGCAAAAGTTGAAATCAGCCCCAAGGGATTTACACTAGGAGTTGATGCCGAAATAGAAAAGATCTTTTCAATCTACCCCAAATTACTAATAAATGCTGAACTTTATGGCCTTGTATTGGCCCCAAGGCCGAAAAAAGGATACCATCGAATTTGGGAAGCAAATTTGCAACCCTTGCAACCAATGTTCCAGCATTTATTAATATCATGACATCAATGTTCTAGCATTTATTAGTAACTTGGGGCCAAACAACAAGCCAAAAATGCTCAACGGTGAGCCCCAAGTTTTTTCAGCCCTGACTCCTAGTGTAAAGTGGGCTCAAGGTAACTCTTAATTAAAACAATTCAAAGCACAGATTTGAACAATCTCATTGTATCACAATTTTTTTTTCTTTGCACCTGGGGACAAGGCTATGATGCTAGTACAACCATTGAAGTGCCAGTTTACGGAAGTCCTCTCCCCAAAACAATTCAAGGCTCTCATTCTAACATTTTGATTGGCTAATTTAGCTTTTCTTCCTCCCTCAGCAAAAGCCTATTCCACAGACCCCATCCATACATTAGAGTTATCCATAAAGTCAGGTGATTAGGGGGCGAGAATGGCCAGATTCAGCATAATAGGGCATCAAACACGTAACTGGGAATGAAAATTTTACAAAAAGAAATAACTGGGACCCAAACTAGTTTTTCCACCAATTTTGGTGGTAAACTGAGATTTGCATATGTTCTACATTAATCCTACGATCCTTGTCTGTACATAAACACAAAAGGGGGTGGGTTTATTGGAGGGGGCATATTTCATGTACAATTGATTTGTGCACTGTTGCAGTAGTGATCAAACACACAGTTATCACACCAACCCTGATTGCTCTTCGTGTCTTGTCTTGGCTCTCTTCTTTCTTCTTTCTTCATTCCACAAGCTTGCATTGCACACAATGCCCACACCCATCACCACTTCGCAGCTGCTTCCAGGCTCAAGTATGTTGTCTGTTGTTGCAAATTAGTCTTCAGGTGAAGCTTGGAAGCTCTGAAGTCTCAGTAACTAATGGCAGGAGACAAAACTGGAGCTGATCGTGCTGTAGAAAGCTGGAGTTAATTCTTCTGCTGCTAGCTGTTTGATGATCCTACTCATGATCACCACGTTTCTTTGTGAGCTTTTTGATCCATGAATCAATCCATCCCACAGTACTTTGCTTGCTCATACCTGAGTACAGTGATGATGAGGATGATGAGAAACTATTGCTGATCAATGCTCTAGTTCTAGTAGTAATAATGCTCATCTTTTGTGTGATGATCTCTCTTGTGAAATCATCATCATCATCATCATCGTCATCGTCATCTTCTTCTTCAGCAGCAGCACTAGCTGATTTTTTGAAAGTTTGATTAGAGTTATGCCAGAGTACAATGCTCAACATTGGTTTAGCAAATCCATTTTTCCTCGGTATGATCACTAAT
>Ga0209611_10013549_pt1 | contig 11164 bp, 4 predicted proteins | sample S1TSphgellanicum_3_FD_187693 | JGI IMG/M metagenome (GOLD analysis project Ga0209611, IMG submission 187693) | Host-associated microbial communities from peat moss isolated from Minnesota, USA - S1T2_Fc - Sphagnum magellanicum MG (SPAdes) (version 2) | ecosystem: Host-associated > Plants > Peat...
TTCACGATATGATGATGCCAGATTTGAGCAGTCAAGGAAATGTGAGTTATTTTCTTTTGGTATGCAATCCATTTGATAGGGAATCTGGGGAAAGAAAATCTCCAGAAACAATCAAGGAGGAGCTTCGATCTTGGTTGAGATTCATTTCATCAAACACCAAAAGGTCTTTCAACTTTCCACCACACATCACAATTGTGATCACTAATGCAGACAAGGGGTTGATACACGAAGAACTTGTGGAATCTGATGTGAAAGAGTTGGCCAATCAATTTCGAAATTACATCAATTTGTCTTCGAAATTGCATTCAATCAATGCACATTCTTCTCAACAATCAAGGCATGTTGTGGACGATGTGACCACAACTTGTACAAATGTCCTTGACAAATTGCCACATGTGTTTAAGGCATGTGTGAATGTGCAACATGGCCTATGTGATTGGGTTAAAGAACATCCTTACCAACCCATTGTTACCATGGAAACTTTCAAAAATGATATTGTGGCCAAGAAAGAGTCAAGCTTGAAACCTGGATCACCAACAGACATTGATGACAAAAATCTAAACCCTCATGAAGCAGTGGCATTATTTTTACATGATGCGGGTGAAATCATCTATTTCAAAGATACAGATTTTGTGGTTGTGAACCCTCATTGGTTTTGTCACCAAGTGATGGGCCACTTAATCGAGCTTCGAAGACCTATGGAAGAATTCCAATTGACAACGACAATTCATGGTGGTTTGATCACAGTGGATCGGGTTGAATATCTTCTCAAGAAATCTTTGAAAAATGCCACTCATTGGGTGGGAATGAAAGAGGTCAACGTCTTTCAGATTCTTATACAATTGATGATGAAGATGGATCTTGCATACAAGGCCGACAAGATAGATCATCGAGGAGATCATGTTGCAAATTTACATTCAAATGACACACTATTTGTCCCCACCACATTGGAGTTGGAAGATGTTGTAGCAAAAGGTGAAAGACGTTTACAATGGTCAGTACAATTTCGTAAACAAGCCATTTACATTGGACGAAGGCTACAATGTCGAGATGAAGATGTCACAACCCTTACCCCAGGATTCTTTCCACGAGTTCAAGTGAGAGGCCCTTCAAAGCATATTTACTTTTCAATCAACATTGAACATTTAATATAATGTAGTTGCAACCTAATCACGAACTAGTAAGATAATCATTTTGAACTTTACAACCTTGTCTTTGCTTTGAAATCATATTTCACATTTAGATGCATTGCTAATTGGAATTTGGTATACTTGTAGGTGGTGTTGAAACGTCATTTTGTCGACTTGAAAATGGGAGCAATTTGTGAAAATAAGAAGAATCTCATGAAGATTTGTGTGAATGGCTTGGAGATTTTTGTGGAGTTAAGTGGCAATCAAATGCCTGGTCATGCTTTCATTGACATATTGGTGAAATCGTCCAGGAATGAAATCCAAACAATTCAACTTGTCCATGACCATGTGCTAAGCCAAATTGAACACTTGTGTAGTAGTCCCCAAGGTTGCCAAGGGGTTACCCTAATGAGAGGCGTGTTGAGGCCAAGGGCTGTTGAGAAGTTGTTGTTGTGCAAAAACAGAACAAAACAAATGGCATTGGTTGAAAATTTGAAGAAGGAGTTGTTGGCAACAAACCTTGATTTGGAACTTTTGCATCCGTGGCCACAAGTAGATGTGCAAAGAAATGATCATGATTTCCTTAACACAAGTATGGAGGATGAAGTTGCATCCCTTTTGGGTGAAGTGGCTACCCATGATGTGTTGGAGCAACACCTTCAGGGCCTCAAGGAGGTGGAAATCGACATCAACGATTTACCAAGTTCTGAACAAGAATCTGAACATACCCAAGGAGAAACCTCTGAAAGTGGTGATTTGCGATTGCAAAGATCCTTTCATCGAATGTCATTACAAGAACCTACAAACTTGGAGCAACTCATTCGTGACATCATGAGAGCTGAACTTCGATCATCCGAAGAACGAATTGTTGCAAGAATATCAACAAAATTGGAGGAGGTGTTTGAAAAAACAAAGCAAGAAATCAAATGCATGGAAGAATGGTTGTGTAAGAAGTTAACAAAGAAGTTGGATGGGATGACAAAATTACTCTTGCAATCGCACCGACAACAAGTACCATGCAATGCTTTCTTCACCACTGGAGGAACTAGACAACAACGTCGACTTGTTGATGGGTTGATGGGGATTGGAGTAGTTTATCTCCACTTATTGTGTGAAGATATTGATGGCATTCATGTTGTGGATAATCAAAAAGGTCATGAAATTAGGTATGTGGAGAATGAAAAGCAACGCGAAATTGCCCATTTGGTCATTGTTGGCTTCAAAATTGTGTTAATCCTTTCGAAAGTGGCTGCCCATGTTGTAGGAGGAATGGGTAACTTGGTACCGAATTTTGCACATGGACTTGCATTGGCGTACGATGCGCAAAACATAACTGATTGCATCAAGGATCCAAGAATACATGGAGGACCAATTCCAGGGCAAAGCAGTACAAGCCATTTGCCTACTATGAGAAATGCATTGGTTGAAGAACACAAGGTTGCTATGCAATGGCTTGTGGACTTCTTGAGAGGGAAAGACATATTCAAATTGTTTGGTTTGAGTAGGGTGAAATATCTTAAAATGGATAGTAGCCATGGAAATTTGTCAACCATTCGATGGGTGTGTTTGCACCATAGAAAGGAAGGGTTAGAAAATGGCACACTAGAGGAATTCCCAGCATAATTTGCATAAAAGTTTGTTCCTTTTGGAATTTTTTTACAAATATTAAACTAGATTGAATTTAATTTTGAATGTATTGAAAAGATAATTGAACATTGTTGTCAATTATGTATATAGTGTGATTCATATTAATTAATTACTGGGTGTGCTCACAATTTTTCTTTTTGAAGGAACCATATCGAATGGCCCATCATCAAGGTTTTCGAAACATTGGGCATCCCCCAATTGAAACATGTTTTTTCACCCATGTGCTCCCCTATGGCCCACATTTTCAATTTATATACATGAGAGTTGAACTTTGGGCAAAGCATATGGGATAAATTTGAGGTGTTATTGGGAACATCTTGGGGAACATTTTGTGAATTTGATGGTAACCCCATAGGACCAAGGAAATTTATTTTAAATCCCTCCTTTCCCTCCCCCCCCCCAAAAAAAGAAAAAAACTGGATGTCTCATGCATGCATGTTGAATCTTCTTATTAGCTACATGGAACATTTATTTTTAAAATTATTTGTCACCATTTTTGTCTTAAATTAATGGTAGGGGCATATTCCTTAAATACAAGAAAATAAATAAAATAAAATTCATTGAAATAATAAAAAAAAGGATTCATATATTTAAAACTATCATAATTAACCTTACAAAAATGAAAAAAACAAATCAAAATAATGGATAACCAATAAGTAATGGACTTTTGAATTTTTCTCACACTTTTTCTCACACCTTTAAAACTCATGTCTATGAATTTTTAATCTTATATGTTTAAAACTTTGGGATATTGGACAAATTATGTTTTAAAAACTAAAGATCCATTGAATGAATGGAATGTGATTTTAATTTATTATGTTATGGACTTTTTAAAATCCCAGAAACTATAATTATTTTAAAAGCCTTTTTAAGCATTTAAAAATAATTCTTTTCAAAACAATTCTTTTGTGATTTTTTTATATGTCTTATAACATCATGATTTCAAACTAGAAATGGAAAATAATGTAACTTTCAATATCATTTAAAAATTCATATTTTAAGCCAATTTTCTACACTAAAAAAGGACTTTGAAAAAAGACGACAATCTATTGATTTTCTAACACTTTAATGTGCTTTCACCCTATTCTTTATTGGGATGGCCGTAAATGCATTTCATTTTTGGTAAACCTTTGAACACCTTTATTAATGCATTTATAAGTTTTATTATTATTAAATGGCAGGAATCAAACTAGAAACTCCTTATGGAATACATCTTATGGGGCCCAACTATTTTGTTAATGATATAGTTTATCAAATCCATGTATGAGTAGTTAAAAGTTGAATACTAATAGGTGAAAGCACATAAAAGGTGAACCACTTTTGTTCAAAAAAGGTGATGTATAACAAGTATTATAGTACACTATCAACTAAAAGTTTTATGGCATCCTTTGGTTATCCTAAACACAAATAAAAAACTTTAAAATTAGCACAACAACATTTTTTTATTCAAAGTTCATTTTGAATCAAAATTGATCCAATAGTTAAATCAAAAGGATTGCATAAAATCAATGTACATAGGGTATATAACATATGATTTTTAAATGACCAGAGGGCCTCACACTATTACAAATCACATGTTATAATTGATTAATTTGTCATTTTGATTAATATTTGATAAAAAATCAAAGGCTTGAATGACACATGTATGTGTTGATTGATCAATTTGATTATAGTGGTTTATTTGATTAGATACACATGGTCAAGTTGTATAAACTTAGTCAAAATGGCCAATGGTCTTTAGTCAAATTGAATCGTTAATCAAAATATCCAAAGATTTTTAGTCAAAATGGCCAATGGTCTTTAGTCAAATTGAACAATTAATCAAAATATCCAAAGATTTTTAGTCAAAATGACCAATGGTCTTTAATTAAGTTGAACATTTATTCAAAATGGCCAATGATCTTCAATAAAAATAACCAATGGTCTTTAATCAAGTTGAACATTTAATTAAGATGGCCAATAATCCTTAATCAAATATGACATGGTCTACTACCCTATTTATCTACCTCTTACTCATTCATCGACCTATTTATTTAATTAATTACTTGCCTACCTATTACCCACCCACCTACCTACCTACTTATTATTTACCTAGGACAAATTTAACTATACCTTCTCACCTACTTACTTACATATTATCTATTTACCTATCCATCCACTTACTTACTTAATTTTACCATTAGGTGTAACCACAAGGTTTAACCACTAAATTTAACCATTATGCTTAACCATTAAATTTTGGCATTAAATTTAGCCTAAGTTGAACCATTAAGTATAGTCACTATGTTTAGCCATTGTTTTAAACCACTAAGTTTTTCCATTATGTTTAACCATTATGTTTAGTTATTAATTAACATCATTATATTTAACCATTAGGTTTAACTTTTAATTTAAATCACTAAATTTAGCCATTAGGTTTAACCATTACTTCAAGCCACTAAATTTAGCCATTGGGTTTAGGTATTATTTTAAGTCACTAAATTTAACCATTAGATTTTAACTATTAGAATAAGTTGTTAAATTTAGTCATTAGGTTTAGCTAGTAGTTTAAATCATTAAGTTTAGACACTGGGTTTAGCCAATACTATAAGTCATTAAATTTAGCCATTAAATGTAGCCAATACTTTAAGGCACTTAATTTAACGACTAAATTTAACCATTATTTTAAATCACTGAATTTAGCCAGTAAATTTAACCATTACTTTAAATCACTAAGTTTAGTCATTAAATTTAACCATTATTTTAAATCATTAAATTTAGTCATTAAATTTAATCACTAAGTTTAGCCAATAGTTAAAATCATTAAGTTTAGCCATTAATTTAAACCATCGAGTTTAGCCATTATGAATAGCCAATAATTTAAACCACTAAGTATAGCCACTAAGTTTAGTCATTACTTTAAGTCATTAAGTTTAGCCATTACTTTAAACCATTGAGTTTAAGCATTAGATTTAACCATTATTTTAAGTCACTAAGTTTAGCCTTTGAGTTTAACCATTACTTTAAACCATTAAGTTTAAGCATTAGATTTAACCATTATTTTAAATCACTAAGTTTAGCCATTAAGTTTAGCCATTACTTTAAACTATTGAGTTTAGGCATTAGATTTAACCATTATTTTAAATCACTAAGTTTAGTCATTATTTTAAGCCATTAAGTTTAGCCATTACTTTAAACTATTGAATTTAAACATTAGATTTAACCATTATTTTAAATCATTCAGTTTAGTCATTAGATTTAATCATTATTTTAAGTCACTAAGTTTAACCATTAAATTTAGCCATTACTTTAAACCATTGAATTTCACCATTAAGTTTAACCACTAGGTTTAGCCATTATTTTATGTTATTAAATTTAATCACTAAGTTTAACTATTATTTTAAGTCATTGAGTTTAACCATTAGGTTTAGTCATTACTTTAAACCACTGAGTTTAGCCACTAAGTTTACCATTATTTTATGTCATTAAATTTAGCCATTAGGTTGTAACATTACTTTAAATCATTTAGTTTACTCATTAAGTTTACCATTACTTTATGTCATTAAATTTAGCCATTAGGCTTAAATATTACTTTAAGTCACTAAGTTTAACCACTAAGTTTAGCCATTAGGTTTAGCCATTACTTTATGTCACTGAGTTTAGCCACTAGGTTTAATCATTACTTTAAATTACTAAGTTTAGTCATTAAATTCAAACAATAATTTAAGTCATTAAGTTTAGCCATTACTTTAAGTCACTAAGTTTATCCATTAGGTTTAGCTATTACTTTAAGTTATTGAGTTTAACCATTAGGTTTAACCATTATTTATGTTTAGCCACTAATTGTCACATAGGTTTATACATTATGTTTAATGATATAAAATGAACATGTGAAATAAAAAACTTGATAAAAGTTGAACACCTTTGATGGTGTAGTCTATTAGTATGTACTTGGTTTATCATTGGGAAGGTTTGGGGTTCAATTCCTTATACTTACAACTTATGTACATGTTCAGAAGGTTAAAGTAGGTATGTTAGATTAAAGTAGTTAGGATAGGTTACGTTAGGTAGGGATAAATAGGTTAAGCTTAGCACCTACCTACTTAAATGTCGTTTTTTTATCTACCTAAACATATTTACTACCTACTTGCTTACCTACCTACATACCTATTAATTTTTAAAATAATAATCAAAAAAATAATTTTAATTTAAGGATACAATTGACCTAGTCAAATGGTCCACTATCCACTAGTCATATAGTAAGTCATTTTGTTAGTCATTTCACCAATCAAAATGACAAGGTCCAATTTGATTCCCTAGTCGTGTTGGACATGTACAAAACAATTTGTCCAAATTGACATAGTGGTTTTTTTGACACCTGTCACTTTTGGGTATTTTTTGAGTGAAAAACCTAGTCGAAAAGACTATGAATTATAATAGTGTCATGTTTATGATTCATGGAACATTACCATATATATATATATATATAATAATGCAATGCCCATTTAAAAAATCTCCTCCTCTTTCATATGGTAGTGATTTTTTCTTAAAATAAGATATTATTATGCATTCATTGTTAAACAAATGCAAAAAAACACATTTTTTGAATGGAATTTCATCCTAAAAATTTAAATTTCGAAAATTTGTCCTAGATTTAATTGATGTATATCAATATCCTACACCATTAAAAAATTCCCCGAAGAATGCCACTCATAGCTGTAGTTTTGAAATATATATTCAAAATTTCAAACCCTGTGACAAGTATTATTTTGTCACAAGTATATTCCATACGTTCAAATTCTTTATTGTTTATTGATTTTTTCAAAATAATTGATTAGATGAAGTCTAAAGCTAATCAAATATATTTAAAACAAGCAAAAATAATCCAAGATATGATGTCCATACATTATCAAAAAAATTAATTGCATAAAAATTATATGTGTGATTACAATTTTAGGGGGGCTTAGTGTGCTTTCACCTTAACATTGGTTGCCTAACTTTGAGAATGAAATAAAGTTCGTGTATTGAAATATTAACTAGATGTCAAACCAAAAATGGGATTAGGGATTTATATTTTATTATGTCAATAACGTGTCATCCATGATTGGTCATTTTTTACTAGGTTCCTATTAAGTCCTACTAACTCAAAGTTTTGGTTTTTTCTCAAATGTTTTTTGCAAAATTGATGTTATTTGTCCAATTTTTAAAAAAATTATATTGAAAACACAAGTTTTGGCAAGATTCATCCTTGACAAATTCATTAAACTAATTCCTTCTTACTCTTACTCGTTACCTCACATTATTGGGTGATGGTTCACTTTATCCATTCGTTAATGAGATTTGCATGGAACCTTTCATAAGTTTGTATTAATCATGTTTGTAATGGAACACATGTTGAAAAGCTTCATATATGCCACCCATGAATGCCATACTAAACAATATCTTTCAATTTGAGAGACTAGGTACAATATGTTGAGCAATATTACTAAAGAATAATTGCATGTTATAACAAAGGAATGGATTTTTTCCAATCTTTTTTTGGCATGAAATTTTGCACAAATGTCCAAAATAGAAATAAAAGGAATATTATTTCACATATTCCTCGTATATAAGGAAATAATTGCCAAGTTTTGAAAAATAAATTTTATTTTTCAAAAACATTCACCACATTTTTATTTGGGTTTTAAAGGGGGGCCTTTTTTAATAACATCTTTTTAACTTTTTGAATAGCTTGTAAAAGCCTAATACCCCCATTTCATTTTAAATTCCTCTAGGGATGCTCACATATGACACATGATTAATTTGGAAAAAAAACATTGGTTCTTCTTGTGAGTTCCCTTGCTCCTACCAATAATGTTTTTTCAAGCAAATCACATTGACTTGTCGTATGAAAGAGCCTAATTGAACAATGTAGGATTTTTTTTATTTGAGCTCCTCACAAACCATTTGACATAAAAAGAACATGGTCAAGAAAAATGAAGTTTTTAAGTGAAAGTCAAAAAAATTGTTTTGAACTCCTCACATGAATTGTGAAGAAAAAAAGTTATTACATAGAAAAGTTTCATCTCTTTATGTTTACCTAGTAAAAAGGAACTCCACACAACAAAGAAGATCAAATGAATAGGGAGTCACATCCCATGTACTATAGTCAAACCCATTAATTTTTTATTTTTAAACCATTATAATCTAAAACATGGAAAAAAAATTGCACCTATCACATGAAACATAACTTTCAGTTGAACTTATCGTAACCATAGTGCTTTTATTGTGGCCCAATTTTTACCAATTTAAAGCCTAAAAAAAGGCATTTTGATGTGAGCAAAGGAATTTGGATTAAAAAAAAGGGCCTAAATTTACCAAATTACAAGGAAAAGAAATTCCAAATCACCAAGTTTTTTTTATAAGGATCCAATAATTAATAGCCATGAATGTAGAAGGATGCTTAAATGTTTTCACTTTCATATTTCATGTATAAGTGAAATTTGGCTCATTCTTTTTGTAGATGGTCAAGCTTTTGGGAGGTCCACAAAATTGGAAAAAAGATAAATAACATTGAGCCACAAAAATTCAACACCATGACTAATAGAAACATGAAAATAAAATGAAATAAAGGGAAATAGAAAAATCTATCCATTAAGAAAGGTTGTTTTTTTTTTTTTCATCTTGAAATCCCCCAAACCAAGTCATGCCTCTCATTGCACAATTGGTATTGTTGGAAAACCCTTGGTGAGTAGGGGTGCACAAAGGTGATTTCATATTGTTTAGACTTATGGTGTGGGAGTCATTGAATATTCAATCGCTTTTTCGAAAAAAAAATTAAAAAATCAAACTTAAATCTTAAAAGAAATTGGAATGAACTTTCCCCAAAACACAAATCTAGGAGAAATTTGTCAACTTTTTTATTACAAAGGAAAAAAATTGTCACATAATATTCACTTTTGTCATACCATCTCTCTTTTATGATTTTTCACCCAAAAAAAAACAATTCAATGCAATAGGCATTGAAACCTCATTACTTGGCCATGAAAGGTTGAATGTCAATGAGTTGGGTTCATATTCATGCTTGTGAAATGCCATTTGATCATAAAACATAAAAACCCAATTGACTACATGATTAAAACTAGAAAGTAATGTGAAATGCATCACAAAAATATCAACTAAAAAAATAGCATAGTTAAAAGACCAATTAAAAGTGAATACCTACATGTCAAATGTTTATAATATATCCTAGCTTGATGACTTGGAAATTGGTTTAAATGGGTGAACTAGCACCCACACCATACCATTGTGAAAAACCCACCTTTTGTAATGTTAAAAGATCGATAAAGATGATACTTCAATGCCACAAGTAAAAATTTAGATGTAATTTAACTTCAAAGACAAGACTACTCTAATGACTAACCAAGTTAATAGGTGTCCTAGTTCTTAAGAAAAGGTATTAGTTGAGGCAAAAAATGTTGATGAACATGTTTAGTTAGAAAAATATCATGTAGTCAATGGGAATGTTTAACATGCATTTATGAATGGTCTAGTTCTTTTCTATTTGAAAGGGGGAAGGGGAGAGGATTTTTCTGTTTTTTTCTTTGTTCTCAATTTTGTGTTTTTATCATGTTCCCAAAATGTTCTCAAATATATTCCCCAAGATGTTCCCAATAGCACCTTGGTTTTATCCCATATTGTTTGCCCAAAGTTCAACTCCCATGTATTTAAATTGAAAAGGTGGGCTATGGGGGAATACTTCTATTTTTATTTTGCAATTGGGGTCCAAAGAGGTACTCCCATCAAAGGGAATCACGCCCCAATGTTCCAAAAAATTTGATGATGGGCCAATGAATAAGGGTTTTCCAAAAAATAAATAAATTATGAAAGCACCCATGAACTACTTAATATGAATCACAATAGGTATGAAGTACCCAAACCAGGTTTCAATTTTGTTATCTTGGTCTGAATTGAATCTTATGGACCTTAGATCAAAATGCATAATTTAAACATCATGTGTATCTATTGCTCACATGAAATTAGATTATTCTTACTTACTTCACCTAATAAAGAAAAGTTACCTTTAGATATGGAGGATAACATCAACAAGGGGTATAATCCTATGTAATATTTAAAATATATATATTATCCTATGTATGCTTTTCTTTTTTGAAAAAGTTGCAAATTTTTTGATATCATAGAATGGGAAAAAAAAACCCTAACTATCTCTTAAAAAATTTATTCACAAGCAATTTAATTAATTTGGAATATATTACACTAAATAATTATATTGACAACTATGTCAAACAAGTTCTTCAAGGTACAAAATTTGAGAATTCCCACAATGCACATATAAGGTTTGAAATTTGTCCAAAAAGCAAGATGTGCCTTAAAACATGCATTTATTTATATTTTAATTTGAACCTAGT
>Ga0209611_10013550_pt1 | contig 11163 bp, 7 predicted proteins | sample S1TSphgellanicum_3_FD_187693 | JGI IMG/M metagenome (GOLD analysis project Ga0209611, IMG submission 187693) | Host-associated microbial communities from peat moss isolated from Minnesota, USA - S1T2_Fc - Sphagnum magellanicum MG (SPAdes) (version 2) | ecosystem: Host-associated > Plants > Peat...
ATTTTTGTCTTCTATTGTGAAAGAAGCAAGACTCTTGACTCAATAGGTAGGGTGTTCTAAGGACGGGCTATTAGTTCAGGCCAAAGTAAAGAGTTCCCAAATTCCTCACATGTTCCCCCAAAGCGTTCCCAATAGCACCTCACTTTTATCCCATATGCTTTGGCAAATGTTGTCCTCCTTTCACCTATATAGATGAGCCAATGGGAAGGAATATTACTTATACTTTAAAATAGAAGGTTTTATTTTGAAGAGCCTACATGATTTCATGTTTTTTAATTTGAGTGATGGGCCAATCAAATTGGCTCATTGCAAAAGAAATAGGTTGAACTTGGGAGGTTTGTGGTTTTAGGTTGTGATTTTTTTAAAAAGCTTACCTATATCTATATGTACCCTCATGACACACACTCATAACTTTATAACCTTGGTTCTTGGAAAGAAGGTCACAAATCAAAACTCAACTCAACTCAACCCTAAAACTTACATTACTTGGCCAATACAACAACCAGTTCTCAAGACAAGTATTTAAGAATCGACACTTTTGCATAACATATGGTCGTTACAAGCATTAATAATCATATAAATTGATAATAACAGTTGACATTTCTTTTTTTCTTTTTTTAATAAATTGATAGTTTGTGTGGTGCAAAAGTAAAAATATATAAAAATCCAAAATACCCAACTTCTTGTGAAAAAGTAATAACCAACTAACATCAGTAAGAGCCCTCTTCTTTTTTGGGACGAGAAATTCGTGGTTTTAAGGTGCCCTCCAAATACATGTAGGAAATTTCTCCAAATGCTTTACATACGAAGCAACACAAAAGGGGGGGGTGGGGAAGAGCCCAACAACTATTTTCCTTCACAATAGTTTTTGATTTGGAAGAAATCATTTTTGAAATTTTCAACATTTCTGAAAGTAATATAATTAGTGTCAAATTGGCCAAGGTGCTAAGGTAGCAAGAATTAGGTCAATATTTTGACAAATGTTGTTGGTCCGGTATGTAGGTCCTTGCTAGCATAGTTGATAGTTGATTGAAGGATTACCTCATACTAGCCAAGAATTGGTCTTGGACTCAATGCCAGGATCAAGCCTTAGTGAAAGTGTTTTAAAATAACCCAATACCAAGACAAGGCTTGTATGGAAATTTACAAGGTACCCAATACCAGGACAAGGCTTGTATAAAAATTTAAAGGTACCCAATACCAGGGTCAGCTAGTAAGTTCAAAGTCCATATCATTTTCAACAATGATTTTAAACCCTTAAACAACTGATAAGCCAAAAATGGCTTGTTTTGAGATTTCAACTTAATGCAGCAAGTAGAAATTTAATTATGATTTTACCCTACATTTCAAGCTACTTTTTTAGCTTACAATTTATTCATATGTGCTCATTGGGTTAATGTATGATAAATGGTAAATAAAAATTGGCTATTTGCCTTTCAGTCCGTGCACGGTAGAGTGGACCAATATTTGGACTTTTTTACCAATTTTGTTAGTTCAAACCAAGGATTTTTTTTGTGGGTTAGAATGAATTTCAAAGGTTTTTCACTGGGTCCCTAGGTACATTTTTCATTTAATCTGAAGCCCATTTAGAGATCCCTTTTCTTAACACATGTGCACAAGAATAATCCCCAAAAATTAATAATAATAATGTTTTATAGATTTTTTTTTAAATCCTAAGTTTAAACTTGTTTAAAAGTCCATAAGTAAAATCTTATAAATGGCATCATGCAAAAAAAATTCAAACTAATTTTTTTCAATATGTTATCTAACCAAAATCAAATCCCTAACCAACACATTATTGAACATTTCAAAGTCCATATAAATTTTTTTTGTCAAGATTATAGTCTATAATGTTTAATTTTGAAAGTCTATATTTCTTGCGTTTTTCTTCATTATAGAAAATTAATAAATAGAATAGATACATATTCAAGTTGGTGTCCTTAAACTAAATCCCTATGTATATAAAATACTTATCAAATATGTCATTAAAATGGCAAGCACTCTGTAAAAACTTTTTAAAAGTCCAAAAATTGGTCCATTGTGCCATGCGCCAACTCTTTTACCGTTACTCAAATTTGATATTTTGCAAAGTTTGTGTACCTTTACTTGTATAAGATTTTTTTTTAAAGTATGGAGACATCTACGTAATTGATATTTAACTTTTTGAATGTATATATGTGTAACATTACTTGGGTGAAATATTAAAATCAATATACATGCCCAATATTCATAAAAACAATGTTTTGTCACATAAAACTTCTAAATGTGCACATTGTGATTTAAAGTTTAAATTTAAAGACCTAAAAACATGTCAAAATGTTAGCTACCTTTGAAGATTTACTTATGTTTTCTTGAAAATGAACTTTGCCTCTTGTGTAAACCACCTTTATGAAAATTCTAAAACATGGTCATATTTGTTTTTTAGTAATTTCTTAAAGGTCTTTATAATTACCTTTGGGAAATTTCAAATGTGTTTCCCTATTTTTTCCAATTTTTGTGTTGTTACAATCTTGATCCCACTAGGAGGCAATGTTGTTGTTTGATAAATTTTTAAAATGTGATTAATTAAAATTGTGTGTGAAGTAAGTTTGGCATTGGTCTCTAAGTGGCTTCATGAATAATGGATAACCTTTCCATAACATTAAGCATTCCAACTCTTCTTTTCTTTCTCATTTGTTCATTTGCTTCTTCAAGATCCTCCCACTTTTCAAGATTGTCCACCAACTCAATGGGGGGGGGGGGTGAGGTGTTGAATGTTGGTGAATGTTGATGGGTGAAGTTGATACCCATGCAAAACTAAGACATATAAAATAAATTAGTTTTTAGGTACAATGGTGATTACAATTTGTATGCAACGATTCCTACATGTTTAATTGTCAAGAAGGGTCAATGAAGCAAATGCTTAATTTTAGTGAACCAATTGATGGGTAAGTTGTGGACAAACAAAGTTGGGATTCAATGAAATTTCATTTTTTAAGCACTCATTGAATTATTGTAAGAAAAATTTACCATGGGTTATGACCAATCCCATTTTTTTTGTTCTCCTAAGTTGAGGGAATTTAACATATTTTCAATTGTGGAGATTGTTTGTCTAGTTTGACCATATGATTCATGTTGGTATGTTGGAGACATAACAAGTTATGTATTGAATTTTTTTTCAAAACACAATACCTAATACATTGTGCACCTTTTTCAATGATTAAAATGATGAATAGATCATGGTGAAAGTAGATTATTTCTAAATACATTCAAATTAATTCAACGGTTATAATGGATTTTGGAGTGAGATCATAATATTTAATTTGCTTACAAATTCAACTATAATATCATATCTTGAGTTGTTGCAAACTATGTCATACATAATAACTATATTCATGCCTTCCCATCATTTGTTAGGTATTGATAATGGTTGTAAAAATCAAATTCTAGCTAGGGATTGTTTTACTTATTTTGTTGACATTTCATTCAACCACCTATATATGCCTCCACATTGTATTTTAAACTAGTAAAATCCGTGTTGAAATTGTTCTAATGTTTTCTTGCCTCTAATACATGTAGCCATGGTCATATCAAGAGTTTCAAACTATACTTTTATCCTAAAAGATGATTCAATGAAAATTCATAACTTACTTTTATATTAGGAGGCTAATTTTTAAACTTCCTTCACCTTGTTTTTTTATGAGCTCCCAAAATGTCTTCATTTTTAGGATAACATTAGACATATGTTCCAACATTCTAGTTAAACTTTGACCTTCTTTAACATGTTTATATGGGGCATCCTTGTCGTTGTGTGCTAGTTGATATTTCTTTTCATACATTATTTTTGAAACATTAAATTGTTGTCACCATTCCACCCAAAAAATGTGTCATTTTGATAAGGACTAATGCATCTCTAGGTACATTGATGTTTTATGATATGCCTTTACAACAAACTCTTTGTTTGCAAGGTAGTGCCTCCAATATTTGATGGTTAACATGAACCATGTGATCTCGTTTAATGATGTGATAATTTTGTTCTACCAACAACAATCCATGAAAAAAAAAATCATGGGATGCCACCCACTTCTCATTCTTTATGAAATAACTTCAACCATTGTCGAACCTAACATATTCATTCTAATTTTATTTGGTCTTGTTGGATCATATCATTTAGGATAAGGGTTAAATAGGTTTGCCATTGTCAAACCTAGCACATTCACTATAATCTTAACTTGTCATACCATTTTGGATAAGGATGTGTAACAACTTTTTTTTTCAAAACTTGAAACATTAATTTTTTCAATTATTATGTGTTTCCACCTACATTTCCTTTGCACAAGTCAATGAGGTCACAGTTTGTTTGAATGGCACAAAAACAAGCTATGGTATTGTAGTTTTTTGGAGTATTTAAAAGCATTAGGATACTTGGGCTCCGCATTGCTCTCCACTACGAATGGCGATGAAATGACAAAAAAAATAAAAAATAAATAAAATTACATTTGAAACCTTTGCTATTTTTAAATATATATAAGATTCATATTGTACAAAATATCGCCCAATTATCATCCAAGGGAGATTTAATTAGCCACCCATGTTTTTGATTCATTGAAATTTTGAAAGCAATTAAGGTGGATAAACATTAAATCAGTTAAGCAAGTGAGAATTAAATCCTTGAATTATGTATTTCAAAGAAATTTTTTTATTGGAAACTAACTTAATCATAAAGAATTTTTTTTGTTTAATCTCTTGAAATAATTTGAACATATTCAAATGAAATAACACATATTTACATTTGTATGAAATTGGAAAAACGTAAAGATTCAAGAAAAATAAATTGAAATGACACAAAGTTTCCAAAAGACATTGAAAAAAATAAGGAGATTTGTTTCTCTTTTGATATTTTAGGACCCATAAGGCCATTTTGAAACATTACAAGTTGTAAAATGTTTATTTTTAAAATATTCTAGTTTGGAATCAACCTCTATAAATTTGCAATTTGGAATTGTCTTTTTGTACGACCTATGACTATAGCCCATCCCACTTGAACTAGCTCCAATGAAATCACCATCACTAGAATTTTAAAACAATTTCACCAACCTTCCCACCTAAACCAACTCCAATGAACTCATCATCATTAGAATTTTAAAAAGTCAAGGAGAGTGGAACACCCATAACATAAAAGGGTGCAATGTCTGAAAATCAAAAGGATGGCCTCTATAGACTCTTGAAATGAAAACACACTAGGAGTTGGGAGTCCTTAGGAGTTTTCAATAGTCAAGGTAAAATTTGAAGTATTAAATCATACTTAAATGTTTTTTGGTTCATTGGAAAAAGCTTAGAAAGATATAAGCAATTGCCATTGCATGTTTAAATTGAATTCACTTTTTGAGTTTATAATTGTTTGAAAATTTAAAAGAAAAAGTGTCCAAAGCAATTAAATTGTGCCTTACACACTCATAAAATGATTTGAAAATGTAAATCTTGTTTACATTGGGAACTTTAGGTGGCTTTGGAAAACTTTTGATGGGAGTTACAATGAAACATGGTCACATGCTCAATATGATTGCATGTTTTCTAAGAGTTATGACATTCTAAAGCTCAAAATATGTGTTCCAAAATTGAGAATTGTGCTTTAGAAACTTCTCATTTCAATATAATGATTACAAGAACTTACAATGTATACTATAAGTAGGAGAATGCTTCTTTATTGTGTTTGGCTATGGTGAATTTACATGATGAGCCTTAAATTGAAATTTGGGTTCAAATTGTAAGAAAAAAATTATTAGTTCATTTTGCTTAAATAAAAGGTCATAAAAATTTCCTTAATGAATGTTATGATGATATGAATCTCAAAACCCTTGTTATTTGGACTTCAAAGGGTCAAGCTAAGGTGTGCACCTAGGGCCCAAAGAGCTTTCACTTGATGCTCATATCAAAGAAATACTACCAATATCATATGGTAAGGCGAGGGGGCATATCACTTAACCTAATTACTTTCCAATAATCGATCCACAAAAATTTAATCATGACATTTTGGTAAAAATATCACTAGGTACTCCTTAGCGAGTGATATTTTTTGTCTCTTTGATTCCATGTCTTTTTGCCTATTTTTTGAATCAGCAAAGGTCCACCTAGAGCAATCCTTGTTTTCCAAATTCTCATGACCATCTTTTCTTCCCCTTCATTCAAATCATTAAAAAATGTTAGTATTGTTGTTTATAAATATATGCCTTTTAGATTCATAAAAATCATCACAACATTGTATTAGAAAGTTTCCATAGTAAAAATAATGACATGTTTCCATTTGGGATTTTGTTCATTCCATTTGATTATCTTGAATTACTATTAGAAAGAATGATGGTTGAGATTTATTATGTTTCCACTCTCCTCCTTGGATTATGTCTACTTATATATATATATATATCTTCCTTTGATGTAAATTGCTCAACCCTATCAAAATTGGATCTTAGTTACCATATCCACTCTCCTCCTATCAAGAGATGAATCCTTCTATCTTATGTGTCAATGGAATAGTTTCATTGACATATTGTAGTACCAAGGCTAGTTCGACATTAATTAAATTATTTAAAAGTTTGTCAAAGAAGTCATAATTATCTAAATAATGTGTTGAAAGTTTTAGAAAGATATATGCATGTTTTATTTTTTCCATGTGATTTTTTTCCTCCATTCAATGGGTCTTGTTTACTCCTTTAACAAATAAATAAATTGATTGTCTAGTATGTGCATATGAAAAAAATGGCAACTTGATGAGAAAACATAATAATGATTCTTTCAGTACTTTAAAATTAGACCATTCAATTCCTTTAACTTCATAAAAATGCAAATGGCACCAATTTATAACTAATTTATAATCAACCAATGTGAGAAGATAATAATGATTTTAACATTGTTTTATAAGTATATTCTTCAATCTCCATTAATTTCATGAAAGTGCAATGGGCACCGTGTTTTAGTTAATTATTACTCAACATCTATAAAGTTGTCAATTAAATACTCAACCTTTGTTGAATATGAAAGTGTATTTTAAATGAACATGTTGAATTGAATTTTTGAAAATAAATTAAATATTCAACATTGGACTATCAAATTGGCCCAAGTACTAGAGTATGCTAGATTGTGTAAGATGATTTTTCCTTCAATCTTTTCATTTAGGCCTATTTGGATATGTCCAAATCCTATACGACACGTCATTGTAATGTGTACTTGCAAAGTTTGGAACTTCTCAAATATTTTATAGATATTATTTTAATGTACTAAATCCCACAATTTCACTTATGTTGTTGTAACATCTATGACCTTTGAATTGTTGAAATAGCCCCATTTTCATGGTGTTTTAAAATGACGGTTTGCCTTGATTTTTACCATTGATTTTTTTCACATGTTTCAAATGATAATTCTAGAATGCTCCCATACCCAACTCCATATGTGATATTGTTCCACTTTATAGCTTTTTGTTATCTTATGTAAAAAAATTCAACTTGTTTAGTAGTTTATTCAACATTTGTCTTTGTTTATGTTAATTGCTTCAACACAATTTTATTTATTTTTGGTTGACTTATTAGTATTGTATCCTCCAAATTTCACATCATTTGTGTTTTGATTCAACACTTGATTGTTCAACTTTGGGATTAGTAAAGCAATCCACTTTTGTTATTTTCATTTTGGTCTATTGTCTACTAGTAATCATATATTCAATTTGTATCCACATTCAATCAAACACACATATATACACATACATATACACTCTCCAATTCATAATAATAGAATTACAACAAGCCTCGGTATTCCTAAGATATTGATAAGTGTATCCTCATAAATACTCATTGTTATATCTTTAAGGTCTATTTTAATTTGACTAAAATAGATTATCACAAATAAATAAAAAACTATGAAGTGGAGGTTGATTTAAATCCAATCAACAATTATACTTTAAGAATTTGCAAATTATCAAATTTCAAGATTTAATTAGAATTCTCTCATTATTGACAATGTTTTAATATGATTTTAACATGGGCACATTCTATACTAAAATCCAAATTGCATCCCAAGTATTCAAAATTCATTAGGCCTTTATCACTTTACTTGTAGACAATTTTTTTGTTTTTTGTTTTTTGTTTTTTTTTTGGGTGCCTAATTCACCTCTACGAACATTCTCAAGAGGTTTCATAATTATTTTCTAATGATTTATAAAGTTCAAGTTCTACTAGGCTTTCCAACCACTTTTTTCCAAACTTCAAAGGGGACCTTATTAAAAAATATAAATTTTTAGTTTGCTACAACTTCAACTCTTGTTGACATAAGTATTGACACAAGGGTAGAATAAGCATTCAAGCATGTTTCATGAGTTTTGTGTCCCAAGTTGCATCAACCATCATAAAATATATATTTTAATTTATCAAAATACTCATGTTAACCATATCTTTCTTTATTATTATTACAAAAAGGTCAATTGTTACAACTTTCTTTGAATTCCTTACTTTACCATAGCACTTTCATGCAAACTATGTATTTATCAACTTCATGAGATAGGTGAGGACGGTTTATGACATAGGTTGTTTCCATGTCCCCCTTTGGCGGCTCCCAATAGCTCGATTTTACAACCCCCATTGGTGTGTTTGTGCTTTTGGGTGTTGTCTTTTGGTTGAACATTCAACCTCTCTTGTTGCTTCTTCCTTTCCCTTGTTGTGTAATGACTTTTTTGGGTGAATTTTCACCATTTGGAGAATTAAATTTATTTTTTTCCTACTTATTCCTATTTATTGCCAAAAAAATTCGCCAAAATTTGAAAAATGATTCTAAAATATGACCATGTATCTACACATTGTTCGAACAAGAAGCCAAGACATTAAAATGATTTTTTAAAAAATCTACTATTTTATAGCTCGTCTATGGTCAAACATCACTAAATCTCCTTGTGGATGATCTTTAGTGCGAAAACTCAGAAAATTGAAAAATAAAAAACAAAATATTTCCATGTGGATGTTTTTCCCTTTATAAAGTTTGTCAAGGTTTCATAATTTGACCAAAGTAAACAACCTCGAGAACAATTGTAGGTATTCATTGATGTAAAAACTAGTTATATTCGATTCACATTGGCAACGACGTATGTATTGATGAGCTTTTAAATGCACCTACTTACTACCATTGCTTCTATGTCTCTATGTATAGAGACAAGGGTTTTAATGTTAATGTAAAAAATGTAGACAAATGTCATATTACTACGAGGGTAGCTTCAACACATGTTTGTCTAATAATTAGTTTATTTTGAAGATTCCACTTTGAAAGTAAAATATTATAATAAAATTTCCAAAAAAAAAAATCATTTTCCTTCAAAATAAAATTCATCAAAAAAGAAATTAATTTTTTTTCGACAGTTCTAAAATTAATATAATTTGTGTCAAAGTTGCCATGGTATTATGGTATATACAAGGTTTATGAGATAGGCTTATGCATAGTAAGTTTGAAAACAAGCTTATTTTGCCAATGAGATTGTTAGAATTGGGCCCCTTTAATTGTTTTGAGGAGTTCAGCACTTGAAGTGTTATAGTAAACCTCATATAAAGGCTTTGTCTAGGTGCAAGGAAAAATATTGTGACCAATGAGATTGTTCAAATTGGTCCCTTGAATTGTTTTGAAGAGTTGCCCTAATTAATTACTTACTTAAATATTACATGCCCAAGGGTACAAGAATATCAAATTATTTGCCTCCACATACATTCCCTACTTCTTTTTTTCTTTTTTTTCCTTAAGTCCAAAATATTTTAGTCTCTTAGCTTTATTCTAAGTTATTGGGTATTCTCGAAGATCACCTATTTTTCTTCATAAGCGAGGACCTACTTTCAGCATAAAGTATACTAGGGGTTCAGGTCAACTTGGTTTCCCTAGATAATTTTTTTAAAAAAAATTAAATTTTGCCAATTTTTAAAAGGTTGAAGCCCCCATTCCGATAAAGCCGTGTTCAAGGGCTTTATCAAATGTAGGGTAAAGCCCCAGGGTTGGGGGGGGGGCATTCCCAAAATAAGCGGCCATTTTATTACATTAAAAAGTATTTTTGAGGCAAAAGGAAGAAGGAGAAGAACTATGGAAACTCAAATATTTCACCATGCAAAAATATAATCTTCAAAAAAAAATCATCCTCTGAAACAAAGAAAGAAAGAAAGAAAGAAACTAAAAATCCTTCAAGATATTATCTACTTGTATAAAATAATTGGTGTTCGCACATGCTTGATTCGGTAATTCGTGATTGGCTGGAGCCCTCCCCCCTCCGTGGGCCCTGCATCCTAGTAACTCTAGAACTAATCTCTCAAGTTTCAAACGCCAGCCAAAACATCAATTTTCAAAAATCTTCATATCAAAATAGACCTGTTATCGAAGGGACCAAACCCTAAACCTAAACCCTAAACCTCTATAATGAATCTAAACACAATATCCTCCTTGCCTTGGTAGTAGTAGGCAAGGCCAACAACAAAGAAATGACAAAGGAGCAGCAGCAACCCTAAAAACAACAACAGCAGCATCAGCAGCAACAGCAGACCTCAGTATGATGTTACCTATTCGTCAGTGATTGAGTCGCCAAGTGTGAGCAACCAGGATGGACAAGCGGAGATGAGCGTCAGCGACAGATATGCTGATACAAGCGCACCAGTGTACTTAAGTACTTTCACATAGCCTTTTGACACACAAGCTCTCAAAGAAAGAAAGATAGATAGAAAGAAAGCTCTCAAGTCCGCCCCCCCCATAATGGAAGTAATCCAAATGTGGTGGGTCTGTAATGGTTGTAAGCAAATGTGGTGGTGGGTAATGCAGACGACGACAGACAGACAGAAAGACAGACAGACGATTAAGCCGAACACCTCCTCTTCTGCAGCGACTCGGGATGCGCAATTCCAATTCGGACCGTCGACGCCTTGAGGAGGGAGCAGCAACAGCGTCTGGTCTGGTCTTCTCGCATGCATGCGGATCTCCTCCCTCGTTCGTTCGTTCGTTCGTTCCTTCTTTGGCTTCCGGCCGACGGCCCTCTTTCGACAGCAACGGCAGCGACGGTTTTGGGCAGACGACAACTACACGTGGACGTCCCTTACAGGTCTGTCAATTTTGTCCACCCCTGTCGTGGAGGGAGCAACCTGGCCTCTGGATAGATAATAATATATTTCTCCCTGCGCA
>Ga0209611_10013551_pt1 | contig 11163 bp, 4 predicted proteins | sample S1TSphgellanicum_3_FD_187693 | JGI IMG/M metagenome (GOLD analysis project Ga0209611, IMG submission 187693) | Host-associated microbial communities from peat moss isolated from Minnesota, USA - S1T2_Fc - Sphagnum magellanicum MG (SPAdes) (version 2) | ecosystem: Host-associated > Plants > Peat...
TTGACATTAACCTACACCCATTGCCAAGAACTGATAAATTCAGCTGGGAATGTTATGCTTGGTGGTCAATACCATACATGTTGCTGTTGAAGGTTTTCAAAGATGCATATGACTACAGTCTCAAAGAGCTCCTTGATTTTGTTTCATGGTCTTGTTTTCTCTTTTCTTTAGGGTTCCTCTTTTTCATGCTTGCTCTTTGTTGCCAGATCTGAAATATCCATATCCTTTATGATTGGATATTCTCTCAATTCTTTTCAGTGTGTCCTCCATTGGAAGTATTGTAAAGTTCTCGGTACTATGAGGATGCTGATAAGGAATTTTTCCTTTACTTAATTCTCAAGCAGCAGTTGGTGTCCCACTGGGTACAAAATGTGAATTTAGCCTATTCTTTTATCTTTTTGCATGTGAGTTTATCTTTTTGGAATGTTTAGTCAAATTGATTTCCTATCTTCTCCTCTCTTCCTGCATTCCTTTCCCTTCTCTTCTTACGCTCCCTTCTTCTCTTGGTTTGTATTTAGAGTTTCTATTGCCTTCATGTTGTGGGCTAGCTAACATTTTGGGTGAGTCTTCCTACTACTTCTGAGTTTTGTGACAGAGACTTGGTACACTGATTGATGTTTGACATTGGCCTGTGCCCTGAATTGATGGGGAACCAGATGGGGATGCTATGATTGTTAGTTGTTGATGGTGCCTGAACACGTGAGGACTATCAGACAATTGGTACTTTTCAGTTCTATGGTGCTATTTTTAGTTGATGTTTCTTTTATGTTCCTCTTGGACTTTGCTGCTCTTGTGGTTTGATCTGAAATCTCTAACCTTATTAGTGGGTCATCTGCAATATCTATGTTTTCTTGATTCTTGATACTTATAACTTTCCATATGTATGCAGAAATATTGTGTATTTGTATATTCCCTGTTGATGTTGTAAGTATTTCTCTTAGTCTCTTGATCTGTATGAACATGGCAAGTTCTCTCACAAGGAAAAGTTGATCATGTTTCTTGATGGAGGCTTCATCAGAGATTATAAACATTGTGTTTGCATAGATTGGTTTTCAGAATGTGCAGTCATGGGTGATTGGTTTTTAGAATATGGAGTCATTAGTTATCCAACTATGTGCTCCTACACCAGACATGGAGAGTATCAGCTCCCGAAAATCATTCACTGGGTCCTCTTGATTGTAGTGGCTTTGCTGAAAGGATATGGTCAGAGTGCAGGAGACCCCAACTATTAACCTCCATGTAGGCCTCTGTATGCCTTAGGCTTAGTGCTTGACACTCCAATCAGATTAGAATGTTCTTATCTATTATGCCCACTGTCAGGAGCTGATATAAGTCATGGGAAATGAAGGCAGCTAGTGAGGGTGATGGTCATAACCTTGAGTGATTCTCTCAAGTTTCTGCCTGCACTTGTTCTTGTTGTGTCTGTTTGGTTTGGCCACAACCAATTTACCATTTACCTTCAAAATGTTATTGTGGAGATTTCTCTGCAATCTCATAGACATGTCTCTGCCTCCAGAATATTCTTCTGCATGGACACCTGTGGCATGGCTCTGAGACCCGAGTCCCAACCTTCCAACCCAACTCAGGTGTGAGAAAGTCTTATGTCACATAAAGGTAAGGTAACCGGAGGAAGTGCAGTAGTACTGGCCTCTTCATTGCCAAAGCTAGGTATGTGTCTGGAAACTGTTGAGTTATCTCATCTTGAGTAGAATATGCTGCATGCTCCAATTGTTGTAGTGCCACTCCCTCAATTCCTTTGAAAGGGGTGTCCTGATTGTTGTGTTAATTTGTGACCTGTATTCTGGAGCTTTTGTTTGCCTTGTCCTTCTTGTGAATGGGTTCTGATCCTTGCATTTTTTATATACAGGGTTTTTCTTTTGTTGCTTTAGGCTGGAGAAGGCCTGCTCCCATGGGCCTCCCTTAATTTTTGGACCTACACCCTCGGGCTACTGCCCTTAAGGCTACAACCCTCAAAGGAATTGTGCGAGCAGGCCTTCCCTAGTACAGAAAGAAGACCTGCTTGTCTTTTCTTAGTGTATTTGCAGATACCTTTATAGAGCATAAAAAACCTGCAGGCATTTCAAAAAATAGAATGCCAATTGGGCATTCCATTTTTTGAAACACCCGTCTGAGTCTTCCCATTGCTTCCAGAAAGGCAACAGAAACTCAGGACGCAGATTGTGTATAATGGTTTGCCCAAGTTTTTGGGAAGATTCTTATATGCTTATCTACACCCACTGTTGGGAGCTGATGAACTCAGTGGGTAGCCATGGCAGCTTGTCACTGCTGTTTGCGATGAAGGTGATGGTCTGTCACTTTGTGAGCAACTCTCATGAGGTTATGACTGCACTCAATGTCGTGTTACCTATAATTGTTGTTGTGGAGATTTCTCTGCAACTTCATCAAGCTTTTTGAAACACCCATAGTCAGGATTTCCTCATGATGCTAGGAGGGTACCAGTTGGGTACCCACCAGAGACTCAACCAGTTGGTATAGGGAGGGTGTTTTGAGTGTGGCTGTGGAGAGTCAACAATTCCACATGGAATTTGTGGAGACCACACACAAAAACACAGACCAGTTCAGTTGCAGGAAAACTTGGACTGGTTTACAGGATTTCAACTCTTGGCATCGGTTATGAGGTGGTGATCTGTTTATAAATTCTTTCAGTTTACTAATAGCATCTCCGGGAGTGCTCGATCTGTGATCCTACACGGTAAAATTGGATGAAGAAAGGTCAAAATATGCCAGTTTCGCTGAAGAAAATAGTTTTTGATCAGCATAATTGAACAGTCTGCGGTGGCTTGTATATGGCACAGCAATGTTGTGCACCTGCAGAAAAGAGTGTAATAAATATGATCTGACTGCTACTCAGTGTTTCTGATTGGCTTACCATAATGATGGGTCCAGATGGTTTCCAGATGATTGAAAGCATGCCTACAACAAAACACTCAATTTGGTCAAGGAACCATGAAGATGTGGGTTTTTTGTGTAAGGGGGTTCGTTTTTGATGATAGACCTATTAAAACAGTTTTGAATTTTGAGATTAAATTTTTTGGTTATTGTTTTGTTGCCTTTGGAATATAATAGAGTATTGTAGATCCTTAGTCAGTGCACCCATATTTTTTAAATATTTCAAAATGGATTCAAAATGAAAAAGATATGGGGTTCGAAATTAGAAGGGTCTAAAAATATTTTTTCAAAAACTTTGAAACAAAATATCTTTTGTCTTCTTCCTCCTCTTCTTGTGTTTTCTTCGTCATTCTTTCGCTTCCAATGTTCAAAGAACATTTGTAATCCTCTACTTTATGCTTCCACTGATATAAAAATTGTTCAATTTCATCAAAGAATAAAAAAAGTATTGAAAAATGGTTAGTAATAAGCTTGTGTTTAGTGTTGGGTGGTTTTAGGTACCAATTAAATATTAGACAACTACTACCTATAATAACTATCTAGCTTAATCTACCTAATAATTATTGTAAGTAATAATATCACATAGGTTATTATTATTATAAATATTGAAACTAATATGTACATTAATAATATCATTATTATTATCATTATTGTAATTAATTTTAGCCTAGGCTACTTACATTTTTATAATTATAACAATTAATAATATTATAATATGATCCTAACTTGGGCTAATAATTACTAGCTAGCCTATTAATTAATGGAACATACATGATGCTTAGGTTTTGTTAAACTAGGGTTAACTACCTGAGGTAGGCCTAAAGTTAACCCACATGGCAACTAGACCTAGGCCATTGCCGTATGGCACCAAATTAGAGATTCCTAGACCTATGGCACATGCCAAGTGTGACATATAGGTACATAGTTTTAAACATAGGCCAAGTGACAACTAAATTAAGTCAAGATTTAACTAACATGGCACCTAGGCTAAGTGTAAACCTAGGTCACATGGGACCTAGACCTATCCAAGTTTTCTACTAATGAACTTGCATAGGTCTACTTCAATACCAAGCTTTTGATTAACCTACTAGATTGTATTGAAACTTGATATCACCTGCCTTGTATTAAACTTTCAAATTTTTAATAACCTATACATGAATGCCCATGTTATTATCTAGGTATGTTATCAATCCTAAAGAACTAAACATTTTTACAATAGAAAGACAAAAATAATGAATTAATTACATCAAAAATAAAAAATTCAAAGGAATCAGGGTGTTTTTTTATAATATTGGAAAGATATCAGAAATTCAAATATAATGAAATTTCTTTCATAAGTTTTGCACTTAAAATGAAGGAGATATTGAATTTTAAATGATCATCTACCATAATACCAAGTTGGCACTCAAGTGCCAAATAATTATTTTATTTTTCAAAATTCACTTTGACAACAAAAAAAATTAAATTTTGAAATTTTGGCATTAAATATGGGCAACTTATTTGGTAGGCTCCTTAGACTTTAAACCTCTAATATAATGAGATTAATTTTCAAAAATAATCTTCCTTTTCAAAATTTCCAATTATCCTTTTCAATTGGACAATTTTTTAAAAATTCAACATAATTTCCAAAGATAATTTAACAATTGTTGAACCTTTAAAAAAACTATTGTATTGGCAAAGTTGAAAAGAAGTTATAATATTGTTGCAACAAAGTTGGGTCAAAGTCACAACTTGTTACATTACATTTCATCCATCCAACATGATACACTATCATCCATCCACATGTTTTGATTTACCAAACAATTCAAATTTAGACTTGTAATGTTGCCACATCACCCAAGGAAGCATGATGTTTAAAGAGGTCATTCTTTTAATCAACATCCCAACTATAGGGAGCTTATTGATGTCAAGAATATTCCAAAGATGGCCCTTTAGTCGAGACTTGCTTTCAATTGTCCACCAAATTAATAAACAAGTCAATTTCCTTGGTAATCACCATTAATTTTTTTTAAATGTAAAAATTTACAATTGGAACATAATTGAAAACTTGTAGTTGAAAACATTTTAGTAAAAAAAGGGCCATTTTCTACTAGTGGCAAACAATCAACATCAACACCATGTTGCACAAAAATATGTTCATCGTAGCTTTCCTTTTTGGAGAAATCTTGTATTTTTCCAATGTTTTAGCCATGTTGAATTTGGTTTGACTTTGGATTGCTTGAATAGTCTTGTTAAATGATCATGCATTGTGTCCCATGGATCCCCTAAATAAACAAATTGAAACAAAAAATATTACTTCAAGTACAATATCGAAATTCAAAAATAGAATTGTAAGCATTATCAGCTTACCTCTTGCAAAGATGGATAAGAAGCCAAATTTGTAAATTCAAATTTGACAACATGCTTAAACATGATAGGATTAAGAAAAAAATCAACGAAACTACTCAAGCTCTATAACAATAATGAAAAAAGGAGCTACAAATGTAACTTGACCCCTTGGAAAATGTCTATAGAAAATTAAATTCATGTTAAACTATGGAAGAAGTAAATAATCATGTTACAACAAGGAAGTTATTTTTTATTACCTCTTACAAAGAAAAGCTTGGTATATTGTTTGATAAAAGAAAAGCCTTTTCCAAGCAAAAATGAGATCCAAAAGTCCATAAGAAAAGACACAAAAGAAATACAAGGTCATAAACAATCATCATGAAAGACTTCAAACATCAAAAACCACCAAGCATGGAAAAAAATTTAGGCTCCAAACAAAAATTCAAATACAACTCCAAACATAAGCTACAAACACAAATACAAATACAAACCTCCCCCAAAAGATTTTTTTTTTTCTTCTTTTTCTTTTTTTCTTTTTTTTTTTGAGAGAGAGAGAGGGGCTAAGCTCGACTTTTTCCGAAACATGAAAATAAATAAATAAAATAAAATGATTGTGGAAAAAAACAAGGCTCCCACACTTGAGCCTTTTTTTTTTTGTTGGTTTTTTTTTCTTGAGGCCTAGATTGTAGGAGGGGATGAGGTGCCCTTTGGGGCTTTATGGGGGTGTGGGAGCCTTGTTGGTTTTCATTCCATAATAACCTTTCACAAAAGTCTTTATTTAAATCTCTTTCACAAACCCATAGATAATGGCAAACTAGTTATCAATCATCTTATCATCAAGGATTAACTACCCAAGTAGAGTCACCTCCTAGTAAAATGGAGATAGTAAGTGCAAATCTATCACTAGTAACTAGGAAATCATTGGGTTGCTTACTACGATAATTAGGTTAAATAATTTGTGGACCCCTAAATCAAGACATCAATCATCCAACATGAGTTTTGGAACTTGTTTTTTACAAATAGAAAATCATATATCTTGGATGTTCCTAGAAGATTACACTAGAGACTTGGAATAAAAAAACAAAAGTTCATCACTATATGAAAAGTTGATATTTGTGATGTGGCCTAATATACCATTGTTGACATTTTGCAATTTACTTTCCTTTCTTCAATATAACAAATGTGGGACAAGGCGAAAGCTACACAAAAACTTTGGAATGAAAAAACAACATTTATTGCTAGGTAGCCAAAATGCAATGTTCAATCCCTTATTGACCAATGCACTAATATAATCCCACATCAAATCAAAGGAATTGGGAATTGTTGACAAGATATTCACCTTTTGATTCCTAGTAATGAAGTATGCCAAATGTCACACATGTGTATTTAATCATGTTAATTATTCTAATTTTTTTCCTTGTCCTCACTTGAGTCAATTCATAAATATACCCAAAAAATAAACAGATTAAACTCATTATTTTTCATTATCATATGTGTGTGGTTGTAGATTAATAATGAATTTAAGATTGATAAAATCTCTTTGTGTATTATGAGCCAATTGAAAAGAAAATATCATCTCAATGTGGATGTGCAAAAAAGAGGTTTGATGTTTGTAAAATGCATAGTATGTGAATCTTTGAAAGACCTAATATCCAAAGTTGAAAAAAATTGTGCTAACATTGAGGAGCATGAAATGAAGTTTAAAAACATGACAAGCACTAAGAGTCATGTAATCGATTCTACCATGGTTGGAAAGTGGAATCCATCCAATCAATCAAGGAATTTTTGTGCATTGTTCACAATAAGATAAATCATTTGAAAATTACATTATTAAAGCTAGAAGTGAAAAACAAATGCAAGCTTGAGTCAATTGTTGAAAACTCTAACTAAAATGATTGTTCATGAGCACATGAATGAAGTGTTTGTTCAATATTCCAATCAATTATGGCCAAATGATTTGAATTTCACCATTGGATCTTTTTCATGTTTTCTTTGGAGAAAGAATTAGTTTATGAATTGTGAAAGTTATTTGTTTATGAATTATGAAATGAATTATTTGAGCAACTAGTGCAAGGAGTTAATAATGTGTGAAAGCATTGAAAGCATTTGAACAATTTGTTGGTGCAAAACCTTTGTCTAAAAAAATTGTTGTTCCAATTAAACAACTATGTGAAAGATAATAAAAATAAACAGAATTTGCTTGCCTTTTGTCATTATTAATAGCTAGGGAGGTTTTTAAAGTGGTGCAATTGGGCTTCCTTGTTGTTGGTCATACCCATGATAACATTGACAAAAGTTTTGGTTATTTGTCAAAAAACTTGACAAAACAAAATAATATGCATTGGTAGACTTGATGAAAACTTTTATGGAAATTCCTAATTTCAAATCTTGAGTGCAAGGTTATTTGAAGGATGGCCCCATGGTATTGGTTAAACATATGAACACACATCTATTTTTATTTTTTGTGGATTTTTCTAGGTGGCTAGTGATGCAATACAAGGTTTCACCAATTAATGCAATGTGGAGTTTGAAAGATGGCACTACAATTGGATTGTGAAAATTTGATGATAAAGGTTGCTTGAAGTTATTAAGTGGAGTTTTGAAAGTTATTCAATTTCATCCTATTTTAAGTTAATGGTGCTTTGAAGTCAATTGAAAACGAGGAATTTGTCAATAGCATAATCTCAAAATATTTGGAGTTTTGGCAATTAAACATTTTGAATATTGGTATTTCAAAATTATTGTCAAAACCGCTTCCATAACAAAGTCTCATATTGTAAAAGGGATTTTAACTATCCAACAATTGGAAGGTTAATTCTGTGTAATTTTCTTTTCCAACTCCACATGTCCTTGAGGATAAGGAAGATCAAATTATACGTCCTTATGTGGCCCTAAAACCACAAAGGTTTCTTTGAAGATAACAACTTACATTCATTTAAAAGATTTACACAACAAATATTTTACTCTTGCACAATCGCTTGATCCTCAAATGTACTTAATATAGATGGGAAGAACACACATTGATGTTGTTAAGGATAAAAACAATGAACATTATTTAATAGTGCATGTTCCATGGTAGGTGCCCTTAAAAAAAAACATGCAACAATGCAAAGTTGTACCAAGACTATTGATAAGGAAGGTGGACTTCTTCTGTCAAACTTCCTAATGTGTGTTATAATTGGTTGTTGATGAATGTGTCATTTGAATCTATTTAATGATATATTAATATATTCCCACAATGACTTGAACTATTAGTTTTTCTAATAATTAAATTAAATAATTTAGCTTCATTATCTTGGAATTAAAGTGTATGATACTAGCATTTAGTGGCCACCAAAAACCAATGTCATATTGTAATTACTTGAATTATTGGTTTTTTTAATATCTAAGCTTAATAACTTAGTTTCAATATTTTTAAATAAATTGAAATGATTTGAGCAACATTCAACAATGCCTTGAATTTAAAAATTTTAAAAATAATAAACATATTGAAAAGTAATATAATTTTGATGCTAAAAATTCTCAAAATGAGAACTTATTGGCCATGGCCACCATTTTTTTTTGGGTCAACTATTAATTTGTATTTTTCACTCCATTAAATGTATTATATATGTCATTATGTGTGGGAGTTGTGTACAACAATGATAATTTCTATCAATATTTGCTTATCAACTTTCATTTTTGTAATAGGTTACTTTGAAAGGAATGAAAAACTAACAATTTTGTTTAAAATCATGTAACAATTGACCATTTGGAAGTTGCATACTTGTAGGAAAACTTTGATTTGGGGGCCACCAAATGATGCAGCAATAGATATTAATAATATTTTGTTTCATTAGATGATAAAACAAATAATTGTTAACATTTTTTTGTTTCAAAATTAGTAGAAAAATAGATCCCAACCACTAGGTTGGAAAAAAACCTAAAATTAATAGTTTAATCCAAAATTAACTAAATACATGTTTAAACCTTGTGAAGATCTACTAGTATATGGTGGCCATCACAAGGGTTTAAGGGCACCCAATAAAACAAGTTAAGTCCAAAATTGATTTAATAAATATTCGTAGTGGCATATCCTAGAACCCAAAATTGGATTGTCCTTCCCTTACTAATTAGATTAATTATGTGTAAAGTAGAGCACCACTTCTACCTTGTTATAATGTTTTCATTAATATGAAATTTTAATTAAAAAAAATTTGTGTGAACAAGTATTGCAATGTTTATCAATTTTCATCATTCATTGATCACAAGTCAGGTTTTTCTTCTTATTTTTTACTTTAGGAAATTATATTGATTAGTCTTATGTGCTAGATTTAACTATGTATAATCAAGGACCAATATTTTTATGTAGATTTAATTTTGTGTCACCAAAGATCTAGTCACCAAGTGTTTGGATTTGAACGCAATAATTGGTGATCAAGTTTAGTTGTTTACATATTTCAACTACCAACTTTGGGCATACAAGGAATGGCCACCACTTCCAAAATAACATTACAAAAGACAAGAAAATGGAATGAAGTATGCCTTGTGAAATGCAAAGCACACCTTCTTGCATTGTGGGTTCTATTTTCCATGGATCTTGGGCAAATGAATCTCCTTATTGTTTTATATAACATTCCTTGAATCCTTGCATTGTTTTACTTAGAATTCATTTGACCTCAATGGGCATTCTTATCCAAGTGTTTTTTCTTAATGAAGGTGTTGACCAAATAGAGAAAATAGAAACTAGAAGAAAAGAGTTTAAATGGATAATAATCAAATTCATGCTACATGTAGATGCTAAATGTGTTGTAAAAATTCATGTTACTATAACACAACATCACGCTTGTAACTTGTATTGTAATATTGAAAGCATTAAAGGGTGGCCATATAGTAGACTTTATGTCATGAACAATGTTTTAAGTATTGATATCCATCACACATTGGAACAACCCAAGGCCATAAATGATTATCAAATTAGTTTAAATTTGTGAGAAAATTCAAAAGATCCAAATTATTAGGAAGCATGTGAATTTGATTATTATCCCATTAAAAACTTATTTCTTCTAGTTTCCAATTTTTTTTAAAATTATGTTATCTTTTTTGTGTATGTACTAATGGATCACACCCCCCAAGTTGTTATATTACCAAATAAAAAGTGTTATAAATCATTTTTATCATGTCTACAAATTTCAACTTAAATTTACATGAGAAATAAGAATGCTATTAAAGTTCCAATTTCTAATTTGAATTTTTGATTGAATTAATGATAATCTTGCACTTTGTTGAACTATTGAATAAATATATTCCTATTGAAGATTACTAAAGCATGGATTTAGTAATGATACATGTTTCCATCATACATATTCAACCTCAAGCTTTAGTCAACTTTCATATATCCATTTTGTATAAATGTAATGCCAATGTTTTTTACAAAGTTTCTCGCTTGAGATTTTATCTTGGCATCAAGCTAGTATAATTGAGAAATTTATGGAATTGAGAACTACCTAGTAGAATGCAATTTTTTTTGAAATATGGGGATGAAAACAATGGTAAGATGAGAATTTAACAAATACAATATCATTTTGTTTTAAATGCCTTCAAATTGAATATCATTTACTAATACCTTAAATTAAATAATGAACATTTAAAAAAATTGCTTAAGTTTAGAAATCTAAATAACTTTGCATATACATATAGTTCCAATTTATTTGATATAATTTGAGGAGATCATTTATTATACAATTGAGAATACATGTGCACTAACTTTAATGCTATAGTTGAAAAAAAAACATTCATATAAAATCAAATAATAAAACACAAAAAATACTAAAAAAACACTTAATCAATTATCATTTAAACATGACAATGTTTTCCACATTTGAAGGCTATTGTTTCCATTTCAAAGCTAGCCACTTTTTTAATCAATTTCGATTAAAAAAAACA
>Ga0209611_10013552_pt1 | contig 11162 bp, 9 predicted proteins | sample S1TSphgellanicum_3_FD_187693 | JGI IMG/M metagenome (GOLD analysis project Ga0209611, IMG submission 187693) | Host-associated microbial communities from peat moss isolated from Minnesota, USA - S1T2_Fc - Sphagnum magellanicum MG (SPAdes) (version 2) | ecosystem: Host-associated > Plants > Peat...
GTGTTCTTCTTTGGATCTTGTCACCTTCCTTGTTGTTGATAAATAATCATCCATTTTGGCCTTTTTTGCATTGACCAATGTGTACAAGTTATTGGGATTTATTTTCTCATTATGGTGTTTAGGGTTAAACAACCAAATCCTTGTAACTTTAAACCTTAATATTATATATATATATATAAATGTTTGATTCAAGGTTTTGTCTACCCATCTTGTGAAGATTATCTTGTTTAATTTGTTGTAATTGCTTTTAACCATTGCACCATCTTGGTCACTTTTGAAAAGAATATTGAAAAGTTTTAAAGAAACTATATTTAAAGGCTCAATTGCATGAGATGTATTTGAAAGTAAAATGACCATGTTTAACCAATTTTTTATGTTTACTTAATTTTCTCTGTCATGATTTCCATGTTGATTTAAACCAATGCCTAAACTTTAAACCACCTAAGACCTAATCTTTTGAAAAAAAAAACATTTTTTGAAAAGGAAGTTAGTCATCCATGTTTTTATTTGTATAGCCATACATGTTCCTAGTTTGTAAAATTGTATGTAATCATCATGCAACCTCTCTCCTTTGAAGATATAGAACTTTGGCAAAGATTTCACGTTGTATTAATAATTAATCATTCTTTATATTTGAATATAATGTTGTATACTTAGTGTGAAATTCATTTGGCCAAAACCCTTGCACTTGATTATTTGCTTGCTCAAATCTTTGTTTCGCTTAAGTTCCAAATGTGATTTATAATATAATTATGTTTATTATACATGGATTGTAAATTGTTGCAAAAGATTTAGCAAGATTGTGGAAGGAGAACTTGTGTTTGATTAATATTTCATCAACTATGTTACATGTATTAACCTGTCATTGTTTTTTTTATTAATTTTGGTGTAAAAGGAGGTGAATCATTTCACTTGTCTTGTGTTGACTAGTCATTCAAACCATTTTGATTCTTACAAGTCACATTCAACATCATTATGATTTAGATCTCATTTGCCCTAACCTCTAGCTTTGGCCCTACAAGTGGAATTTTTAAAATTTAGTTAAAAACATTTTAAAAATGTGCAAGGTCAAGGTATGTGTCAATTGCATATGCCTTTAGCTTTGAAGAAGAAATAATGAAAGCATAAAACTGTTCGAAATCTTATGAAATTAAATTATGATTTACTATTTCTATGTAGGTCGTTGGTGGATAGATCAAATTGCAATTTCTTGTAGTTTGATGAAACCTTCCTCTTGGAATTCCTCGTTTTATATTTAGGAATTACAAAACCCTATTTGGTAATAATTTTTTTTTTAGATTCTAATTTAAAGCTTCATTTAATATAGCCTTTTTTAATTGCCTTTTTACTTCACCCTTAAATGTTGTTCTTATGGCTCTTCTTTGACTACTATTATATGTGATGTGTGTTGTTTTGATTATTCTTGCTTTGTTTATTATAATTAAGTTTGATATGTGTTATTTTTATTTTATTTTGACTATTTTAACCTTTAATGTGTGACGTAATAATTTGATGTTTAGTATTTGCTACTCTAGCCCATTTCCCTTCAATTTGAAATATTACCTTGGCCACTACACTTCAACCCTCTAACAACAAGACATAAGAATTTAAAAAATGATTGAAGGTCATATCTTCAATTGCTTGGGATTTATTACATGTTGAGAAAAATTGGATTTTTAAAATTGAAAAGACCTTATTCCCTCCAAAATTGAAAAAAAAAATCCTCTAAATTTATTTGAGATTTAATTTACAAAATTTATAAAACTCCTTAAATTTGTTAATATTTTCAAGGTTTTACCATAAAATAACAAACATGGACAACAAAAGTAAAACATGTCGAAACTTTCATTTCTTAAAAAGCTTGATATTTAAAACTCTTCAAATCCATCAATAAAACCTTCAAATGGTTCAAATTTACATAAATATGTATGTCATGAATATCATTTGTCAACTCCAATTGGAGTGTTCAATTTGATGGACGTTTTTTGTACTTCAAAATGAAAATTTAATTCGAACGATCATTATGTGTAGATTTCAAATTTGAAAAACCATTATAGGAATTAAAAAATTGACATTTCTATTATATAAAATTATATTAATGGATTCCTCAATTAAAAAAGTAGTTGTAATCAAAGATGATTTATTGACAAGTATTTTTGAAGTTACCGTAAATAAAACATCAAGGAAAATAAAATAAAATACACACCATGAAGAATCATAATGAATACATATAATGTAATACAAGATAATAATAAGATTTTCAAAAACATTTCATTTCCAACACCTTTAATGTAGTATAACATACTTGATCAACAATGATATTATGTAAGCAATGATTAAACAATAAAATTTAAATGAAATTCATTGATTTAAAATCCAAATCTTACATACTTAATATGGTTTCTAAACATAGCAACAAATTTCTATACTTAAAAACAAAATACATTTCTAACATAATGTTTGAAAATTATAGTGTTTGAAAACATCATGACAAATAAGCAAATTAAGTTCCCTTCGGGTAAAGCTCCAATCACACCTAATGTTAAGTCGATGTTAGGAGAGGCAAGTTTCTTATTGCATTCATTGCCAAGAATGTTTTGTATGAGCAATTGCATTAACTCTCTAAATACACAAATACAATACTTACATTTTTCTCTCTAAAAAACACAAATACGATACCTCAACATATTCATGTTCGAAAAGAATCAAAAAATAATAATACAAATGATCATGTTCAAAAAAGTTTTGATTCAACAACAAAAACCTTCTTCATATTACAACTTGTGTGATTCTTCAACAAGGTTGAGACACAAACATCATTGACCGTTAAATCAACAAGGAACTTGACCATGGGCATTTCACATAGCAACGATTGCCCATAAATGAACCGTTTCATCCATAACATGTAGAATTTCAGTTTTGATTGATCACAATTAACCACCATTTCCTAGAAATCAGAAAAGGGTTCAACATAAAAACCCGCATGCATATCCTTCCTTATTCTCTACATTTCATCCATGTAAAACGTAATGCACACAATCAAAATCAAAAATTTACAATCAATAAACAACATTTGTCTTTTTCCCAATACACAATTTTTGGGATAGAATGTAGTCAACATTACATACCTTTGTTGGGTGCTTGATGAAATTGCAACAGGTCCCCATCTAAACATCCATGTTGAAAATATGTGGCAAAATGGATACCCACCACCAATTTCCATTAAAGCTGACAATGAATACCAGATTTCAGTCCATGTTGGTCGCTTGGCAGCAAGTTGATGAACCAAACATCGAACCAAACAATTTGTACCTGCAAAATACCAAACACTAGAAGTCTATGTACAAAACATTCTTGTAGCAAAGGAATCCAACATCGATATGTCACAACACAAAAAAACTCAGCTACAAGCGCAGAACACCATGGAGAAATTACTGTTTCATCAAAGTACCAAAATCCCTCCAGTTTTCAGATAAATTAGCCTGTCTAAGTAAATATGTCGAACCTTTTTATTCATTAGAGCACAAATTCATGTCCTCAAACCTCCTCTGTTTATGTTGTAAAGAATCACTATACTGTATGGTGGACCAGGATGCCCAATGACGACTATTGCCCCTAACATTGGATTTCATTCAGAACCTCCAATTTCAAATGAAGAAATCTTCTTGGATTCTATGTGTAAAAGCTTTGAACATTACCTTCTGGTCTAGCAGGCAAATATGGAAATCGGGTTTAGCGTAACCATCCTGTTGAGATTAATTAGCTAATTGCTATGTAATTAGTGTCACTCCGTAGTTCAGCCAACAACCACTGGAAGTGCAGAATGGCAGGTATCACCCATAAGTGTTGGCATGGGATAGCCACTGCAACTTCCCTGAATGAATGTGTGCAAACGTGCACCCTACATTCTAGATCTCATCAGCAGGTGTGGATAATTCTGGTCTGCAGGTACTCTACTTTTGAGAGAGATTTTCGGGTGGCAGCAGAGGGTTAGGGTTCTTCATGCGCTCATATTCTAGCCGTAGCTCCTCCAGCTTCTTGGACACCTGAAAACCAAACAGTTCGTGGAGTATCAACTAGGGATCTTGCCAGAGCAACAATGTAATCCTGTTGATCAGCGAAATGGCATGATTGGCATGTATACTGCCTGACATGAATGATACTGCATTCTGAAGCCAAAGAACAACATATAAACACAGGAATTAAGGAACAGAAATTAGGAAGAGGCAGATAAATAAAAAAAAGGGAATGGCAAGCCATGGGCACCTTGATATTATAAGCCAAGGGAAGGAGTGTGTCAGGCTGCAATGCACCTTCAGGAAAATTACGCAAAGCTTGGACCAATTTCTCAAACGGCAGCTTCACCTGCAATGCCCAGAAATCTCTCTTGAGTCCTCTGTCACTGGAAAGGAATGAAGTTTCTTAGGTTGCTCAGGAAGAAAAATGAGAACCCACTAGATTAGATCAAAGACGAGCTCACATTTAGGGTTTAGAGTTTGGGGTTTACTGGTGACCCACCAAATCATCCTCACAGTATCTGAGTAGTGCAAGCCCCACACGAAAAACAATCTTCACACCCTGCATCATGATGATGTTCTCACCTGATTCAGCAATTTGCCTCACTGAATAGACATAAAGCATGGAATCTGAATGAAAAATCACATCTAATGTGATCTACTGCAAAGAGGTGGAGAGCTGATACACTGCTGCTCACTAGTTCGTAGCCTGACCAGTACCAGCATCCACAACTACCAAACCCACTCAATCCTACCTTCTTCCAATTGATTGAGGACAAGGTGGAACAAGAGACAACCTCACTCTAGACTGCATAGAAAAGTGAATTGCAGTAGAGGACAAGGTGGAACAAGCAACAACCTCAGAGAGGAAGACATCCCAGATCCGTAGAGCCAGAGAGAAAGGGAAGGAGTATGAAAAAACAGTGATAAACCACTGGCTTGCATACATGCTTGGATTGATCATCTCATTCTCAAAATGTTTCCCAACTCTTGGCACTAGGTCTTGCACCAACCTCTCAAACTGAAACAGGTACTGCTGAACCAATGGTAGACCCACCTGAATCCAAGAACAAGCAAGAGTGGCTCAAGTCAATTCTACCATAACTGCAGCTTCCTAGTCAACAAAACCAGTACACAGGAACAGCCACTGCTTTCTGATACACACAGTGGTCATCAACTTGCCAGAAACAGCACTTGTTGCACTGGCATGCTGCTCAGAGAAGTTTCACAAAACATAGCCTGCACCAACCACTGGGTCCTCATCTCGAGTGGCAAATCAAGACTTGGAGAACAACTTTTGTGCTAATCCAACTTGGAAGGAAAGACTATTACCAAGTAGAGGCCCTCCATGGGTGAATGGACTGCTCCCTTAAGCAAGGCCACCAGTAGCCAGAAAGCATCTTCCTCACTCATATACAATAACAGCAACCCTGCAAGGAACCCCATTCCCTGTTTCAATCCCACAGGATTTGCTGTCAAAAAAAAAAATTCCCAATAATGGGCAGAAGCTGATTTGTGCTTGATCATCAAAGTCTAATTCCAGTAGATGTTGTAGTTCTCACCAATACCAATGCAACAACTGCATGCAGGCATTCTAGGTCTCAAATCACCAAATTTAGGTCTTAGTCCAAGGATGATCAAAATCCTGTTTGATCAAGAAGAGTGAGTGTGCAATCTGTCTAGTCAACCTCAACTACTATCTCAGACATCTCAGAATAGAACAGATTTCTCTTGCTTTATCTAGAGCAGGGGAGTTCCAAAGACCCAACTCCTGGAAGGAGACACACCTGGACATAGCCCACATCTCGGTCATACACTGCATAAGCCTTTAGGACATTGTAGAGGGAACGTTGCCCAGGCCCATGCCTCTGTTGGAAAAAAACATGCGATGGAAATGTCCGAGAAATATCCCTGATTATGTCCAATTCTGCAGCTGATGTTTCATACAGCACCAGTTGCTGCCAGGAAAAGAGGGAGGTTGATGAGCATCCTGTTGGGTTTTATTACCACACAAATCATTGCTCTCCTTTCATCACTTGATCCTCTCTTACAACATTCCACAAACCCAAAGAAATCTGATCTGGATCTCTCATACTCATACTCGTCTGATCTTCATCCATGCTGGAATTTATGTAAATAGAAAGTGTACATGACATGTCAATTGCATTGAAGAGAAAACTCCACAAAACATTTGGAAGGTAACTGTTGTGTCAGTAGCAACCAAATGAAAGAAAGTGTACCTCATACACTCCTTGATTCATGAGCAGCAAATCACGGCTGCCCGAAATAAGTTGCCACACTAGCCCTCGTAGACAGTCAGGAATGCCCTTGCGCACACGTCGTTTTACAACCAGTGGCTTTCTACGCACATAGTGCTTCCAGTCCCTGCCCCCAACTCCAATCATTCTCCTCCACTTTCTCAGCCTTCGCTCCTCCCTGTTCAACCTCCAATGTCAAAACACATGCAACCAGCATTGAATAATCGGCTCTCAACCAACAGTCATCCAGCTTCAAAATTTCACACTAGTCAAGAACCAAACAGCTTTTTACTGTTATGAGAAACAGGTGGCATACAAGGGTGGGATGTACACAACATGTGCCAGGACTTCAAAGCAATAAGTGATGGGCTTATGAATTTGGCAACACTGATTGACAAGTCACAATTACAGTATTGGATGAGAATGTCAGCAGTAGGGATATAGAATTGTCACAACCAAGTAGGTACTAGGAACTGATTCAACAGCACCTAAGGAGGAGAGCTAACAATATGCCCACATGTATCTCAAGCACTGAAAAAAAAATCAATACCTCTCTCGTTCTGGTTGTGGCTGGCCCTTGCTGGAAACCTCAGTAGGGTTTGCCTTGACAAATCCATATCTATCAAGAGGCCGCGGCGGAGGAACTGGACCTGGTTTGAATTCCAATGCTTCAGCTTCAGCTTCTTGCCTCTCGGTCTCAATTTGGCTGCTTCCATTGCTCATCTTCTGCAGATGTCTAGCCCCCAAACTGCTTTCTCAAATGATTGTGCTTTATATCCAAAGTCAAGAATGGTCCTCATGCCACATGTTCTCTATGCTGTTACAACTCCAACCACTCACTAGTTAATGCTTGCCCCCATTGCCCTAAAAATAGGACCCGTTATCATGCATGATGACTGAAAAAATTGCACATAGGCGTGTCAAGTATTCTCAACACAGAAACACAAATCAACCCTTCAAGTTAAACCTCAAAAACTGCCCTACTTGCAAAGAAGTTTACATCCCCACAAAGAAGTGAATGCAAAAGAAAGCCAAGTGTCTTCAATGTACAAATTTGACTGAAGCTACAAAAATTGGATAAAGGAGAAACAAAAGCACCAATTCCACTGAGCTGAACCACAAAAGCATTTCTTTGGTCAACCTAGAAACCTCTGATGACAGAATTCTGGGTCTGATTTACTTTGTCACTGAGTCCTGTCAGCACTCAAATTAGAATCCTCTGACCATGCAGGGTTTCCAATCATTCAACATACACAATCTGTAGAGTTTAATGAAGCCAATAGGGTTGTTCATGCTGCTCAGAAACAAGGAACTCTGACAATGAAAAGAAATTCTTTTTTTGAGAAGCTAATTGATGACTTACAAAGCTATTGGTTACAGTAAGATTTGATGAGCTGCAGGAGTTGGACAGATCCTGTTCTTGAAAAGTTCAAATTTTTTTGACCAAAAAAGAGCATGGATGCAGCTATTGGCTGCAGAAACAAAGCAAAAGAAACCCACAAATATTAATCCACTTTGACCTCTAACAAAATAACATAAGGCCTTTGTTTGTTGTGTGGGTGTCGTCAAAAAATGCATCAGATCTGTCCATTTATTGCATGAAGGTGATGAGGCCTTGTGTTCATTTCCCATTTTGCACAAGCAGCACTCAATCACAGTTGATGGGTACAACTACAAAATGCCTTGACACCAAAGATTAAGACATAAAATTTCAGTGAGGATATAGACATACTACTTTCTGCTTTGTGAGCATCTTGAACTCTGTAAAAAATTCATGAAAGAAGCACATGCTTGCTACCTATTGGAGACTAAAAAAGACTCTAGTCCTCTAGAGAGATAGGTACCCACCCAGTAGATGGCCACCATCTCAAAACAAAAAACAAAAAACACAAGAAAACCCTAAAAATCAAAGATCACAACATCTTGAAACCCTACACTCGAAATCACAATGTTCATCATCACAGAGAAACCCAAGGCATAACAGATTTCAAACGAGAAAATAATATTGCTATGACATTTGAGCTGGTCACCATCTCAAAACCAAAAACAAAACAAGAAAACCCTAAAAATCACAGATCACAAATATCTCGAAACCCTAAAGTCGAAATCGCTCACAGTGTTCATCATCATCACAGAGAAAGCAAGGGATATGCAGATTTTCAACAAGATCCTTGAAGCAAGCACTATGAAAGAAGCACAAAGGTATGGATGACAACACACTGCGTAAAAGTTAGGTACCTCCAAAACGTTGAATTCTCAAGTCTATCTCTTCTTCAACATTCGAGAGAAAGAGACCACTCCTTCGGTTCAAACTGTTTGAGATCAAACCCCAACAACATCACACAACAGGGGGGAGGGCTTATTACTTCACAAGATCATCATGTCCTACATGAATTTGCAAACATCTAAAGCGTGTAAGTGTGTGTATAAGAGTGTGTGTATGTGTGTGTGTGTGTGTGTGTGTGTGTTTCTTGTTGCCTACTGCTGCTGCTGCTTCTTCTTCTTCTTCACTGCTGCATTCAAAGACGACAACACCACTTCTCTTCTCTTCTCTTCATTTCAAGGGATTTCTATTATGGGTATTCTTCCCATGGGATGCTGCTGCTTCTTCTTCTTCTTCACTGCTACATTCAAAGACAACAACAAAACATCTTCTCTTCTCTTCTCTTCTCTTCTCTTCATTTCAAGGGATTTCCATTATGGGTATTCTTCCCATGGTACCAATTCACAAAATAAAATACACAAAGGATTGAAACAAATCTTTTATTTGTGAAAAATATGACACTAATAAGGTGAAGAAAATTGTTGATCAAATATGGCAAGCTACACAATAGAGTTATCAAGATTAACTATAGTAGATGTACAGGTAAGAGTAGTGAAAACATATGTAGCAGCAATGGAGGTGCTCAGGAAAAGTTATCTATATATAAATTTTTAAACTACCCATATGACAAATATTATATTAGACTATATTCTAGATCATAAAAAGGTATAATAATTTCAATGTTATAATTTTTAAATGTTTGAATTGAATTTTTTTAAATGAAGAAAGTGGGAGCTTACATTAGCTAGGTTTTTTTGGGTCATTGAGTTTGACCATTTTGTAACTAACATCAAAATTAGTTTGGCCTATATTTGGTGAATTTGGGGGAACAAACCACTTTGCTCAATGCAAGGCTTGACCTGTTGGTGAATTCAAACCACAACATCTAGTTAGGTAATGGGTTAATGAGTAATGACCCTCTTGGTGAATTTTGAAAACCCTAAACTACACCTCAAGTTCAACTAGGTTGAAGGTGGTCATGAGTCTCAACTCTCAATCATTTGGGCTATTGACTTATGGTGTAAAGAAGGGCAATTCTAAAAAGCCAACTTCAACCATTTGGACTATTGACTTTATGGTCTTCAAAAGGGCTAAATATGAATCAGCTCCAACCAATTTGGCTATTGATTCGAGTTTCCAACCATTTGGGCTATGGACTTTTGAGTTAAAGTCATTTTAGTTATTGGGTTCCAATCCAAATCATTTTGGCTATTTTGTGCTTTTTAGTTTCAATTGTTTGGGCTATTGACTTTGGCTCTATTGGCTTGAGCTCCAATCATTAGGGGCTATGGAATCTTAGTTTAGTTTTTAGGGTTTGGGGTTTAAACCCTAAACCCTACACACCATTTGATTTAGTGATTTGAGTTATGTAAGGATTATACAAAAGGTTTGGAACTTATGAGCTTGTGTGTGATACCCAAGTGTTTGATTCTATGTGTTTAGGGTTTATTTAGGATTTGTCTAGTTAAGTTTTTTGGACTCTTGTTGGCTATCTAGAATATTGGACTTTTGAGGCCTTCCTTTTGCACTTTGGACTTCTTTTTAGACTTTGGATTTTGCTATTGCTTTGAAGAACAACACTCATCATCTCCATTAGTGTGAATTATTGACTTTTTTGGACATGTTTACAATATTATGTGTATGACCCAAAAAATTTGAAAAGGTTTCGATTGAAGGTCCAACTCTTTTTTTCATAATTCATGAAAAGACTTTCCCACTATGAGTTGAACACTACTAAAAGTAACAACACAATGAAAGAAAGAAAAATGGGGATGATGACTTAATCAACACCCTATTATAATACTAGGAAGTAATGCCATTTGGATACTTGTGAATTTTTCATTCTTGATTTGCTTTCCCCAAATGGCATTGTGAAGGCCCCACCCTAATGATCCAAATCACACTTTATAGAAGAAGAATTGTTTGGGGGGTTCAACTAATACTTGACCTAGTTATCAAATGAGGACCAAGATGAAAAAAGAGCAAGTTGGAATGACCTCCAAAGTATTCATTAGACTTGAATAATTCAATTATTTTCAATAGTTTTAAATAATAGGAAACATATTGAATATATGGTTTTTTTTTTTTTTTTTTGGTCAAATGGTTTTATGATGTATCATTGTCAAAGTTGCATATTAAGTTAGAATTATTTTATTCACTTGGATTTTAATGTATTGTAATAGATAATAAGCAAATATTAACATACCTAAATGATTGATTTAAAAACATAGGAACCTAATTCTAGTATTTTTCCTCAACAAATTTTGTGCCATTTTTATCTCAAAAAATTGGGAAAAATGTAAAAGTTTCACATTTTCCCCAAAATTTAGATATTGTTGCTATCATGACTTGTGCATAAATATACAAACATAATGGGAACAAGATCCAAGCATGAATTGGATTGATAGTTCAACAACTAAAAGGAACTATGTAATAATTGTTCCAAAGGTTTAAATGAACAATGTCAAGCTTTTAAGTTTGTGCAAGTATCAAGATGATGGAGTTCTTGCATTCCTTTCACATGATGAAAAAAAAACCTTTAACATTTTTGGCATTTGCAAATTG
>Ga0209611_10013553_pt1 | contig 11162 bp, 11 predicted proteins | sample S1TSphgellanicum_3_FD_187693 | JGI IMG/M metagenome (GOLD analysis project Ga0209611, IMG submission 187693) | Host-associated microbial communities from peat moss isolated from Minnesota, USA - S1T2_Fc - Sphagnum magellanicum MG (SPAdes) (version 2) | ecosystem: Host-associated > Plants > Peat...
GACCCAAAAAAAAAAAAAAAACAAGAAAAAGAAAAGAAAAATCCTTCTATATTCTTGGCTACCTACTGGAACTACTTATCATAAAAATATGGCGATTTGGAATTTCTTTTCGTTGAAATATGGCAAATCTGGGCCATTTTTTCCACGAAAATCCTCTGTAATATGAATTTTCGCCAAATTTCGACCTGAAAAAAATAATGATTTCGACCTGTACAAAGGATATTTTGCATGGAAAAAATGGCCCAAATTCGTGAGATTTCAAATTAAAAATTTTCCAAATTTTACAGAGTCTTATGATAACTTCCAGAAGGTAGCCAAGAATATAGAAGGATTTTTTAATTTTTTAAATTTTTTTTACTACCTTCATATCTATTATGTAGCCAAATTTTCCTAAATTATTCTCTCGATGATCGCCACTTTGGCTACGTCACAAAAACCCTGCTCGTCTGTATAGGTCGAAATCATATTTTTTCAGGTTGAAATTCGGCGAAAATTCGCCAGGAAAAACAAAACAAATGCTGCTGGAAACCAAACAACGAACAACTCCCGAGTCCATCCCGAGTCCGTCTCTCCTCCGTTCACGCGACGCACGCTCCGCTGCGTCTCAAGCGATCTGTCTGGTTTCTGTGTGTGCGCGCGCATGCGAACCTAAGAATTTAGGCTGTGTGCTTTGTTGAAGTTCTTCCGGGCTACGATTTCGGTGCAGGATCTCATCAGTAGCAGTGAGTGCAGGGGAGGAGGAGGAGGAGGAGTGAGTGCCCCTCCTACTCTGTGCCAAAAGTAGGGTACACGATGTGGCGAGGAGGAGCAGTGGCAAGGATCCTACTACTACGACGTGCCTCATTTGCGCCTCCTCCACCTGTGCAGCAACAAATACAACAACAGTTTCTGCAATCGTCTACCGCTCGCTCTTCCGCTCTTCCCTTCACGCGATGGATCCAAACCAACGCGGCTTTGAGGAGTCACGGCGGCGGCGGCGCTGGCGGTGCGTTGCCTGCCCTCCTTCTTTTCTTCCTTTCTCTTCTACTGCCCTCTCAAATCATGCTTGTTTTTTCCTTTTCTTTTCTTTTCTTTTGTTCGCTTTTCATGTCCTCTTCTCTTCTCTTCTCTTCTCTTCTCTCTGGGGATTTGCTGTTTGGTTTTGTGCGTCAGCATTTCATGAACTATTTTACCTTAGATCACAATTATTTTTGTGATTTTATCTCAGCTCCATAGTCTACGAGTACTTGTTAGAGATGCTTTTTCTCTTTTGTGTGAGGAGGTCTATTGTGAGTTTAGCAAAACAGGATTAAAGACGTTCTGAGAAAGGGAGGCTTGTGAAACATGTGTAAGAGGTACCATAACATCTCTGCTGTATGAATGTGCAATCTAGAGAAGCTTCATGTTTTTAGGAGGAATTTTGTGATGTGCAATATGAATGTGCAGATAATAATTTTGTGGGAATTCTTCCAGCTGGTGCAATTGTGAAATTCATGAGGAAAGAGTCTTATCCATAGAAGATTTCCGTGCTTGATTGAAGATGAAGCTCAGCATTGTTCAAACTGGTCCATCCAAAGGAACCAGACTGTAGAACCAGATACTATGTGATGCTAAACTGTAGAATGGGAGATCCCAGATCACCCTGAAAGATGCATTCACCATAAATTAAGTTCAGAATACCCAGTATAATTGACCAGGGGAATGAGGAGATTCTTTAAAAATATGCAGGAATTTTTTCCTTCATTCTTTGAAGAAGAAACAGAAGCATTCACAGAATATGCAATCTGTCTGGCCATTTTCAGAATTGGACTAATCAATTGAAATTCAAGTCTTTCGAGCCCGCTCTCTAAACTAGGAGTAAATGCACAAGGATAGGCCAGAGCTACAGCTGGCTTGAGAAGATATCTATGAGATTTCAGAGAAAACACTTCAGCAACACTTTGAAGGTAATCTGACAATGCTGTGGTCCATCATAACCTTATACATGTCTCTCACAAAATGTCAGACCATCACCTTCATCATGAATAGCGCTGACAAGCTGCCATGGCACCCCTCCCTCCCACCGACTTCATCGGCTCCTCTGGAGGAGTGCAGACAAATCTAAATAGATCTGTGTTAAATCTCAGGCAAACCAAACAGAACAGAGCAACAGGCTTTCCTGGCACTGAATCGTTTTGGTATTCATGGAAGTGGGTTTGGCCCATTGCAGGATGGATTAACAAACAGAGTAGGCAGTGATTAATACCCACCTATATGTTCCCCCTCTCTTCTCTTGCTTTCATTTTGTCTCACAGCTGAAACAGGTAGGCGTTCTGGAAGTTTTGAAGTCTCTGCAAAAGTTGGAAATTCACTTTGTAGTTTTGAATATTTTGTACCATTACAATTGCAAAAGGAGGCTTTCAGGGAGTGGGAGATGAATTGATATGGTTTTCTGCTGACTGGTTAGGTCAATTGGATGAATTTGGTATTGCAACGGGAGCTGAGCGTGAGGAGTTGGAAGCAAAGCGTGAGGTATGGAATCTCTTGATTTTACTCGCCTCACATTTTGCCTACAGGCGAGCAGGTTTTTCTTTTTTTGATGTCTTGCTGGTATTGACTATTGACCTGTACTGCAGGGTAAAAAGCGATTTGATCTTGATCCTCCTCGTGGACCATTTGGAACCCATGTAAGGTTTTGGATTTATCTCTCAGGGGGTTAGTTGGACATTTTTCATTCCACGGCAAAGTCCTTTGTCCCTCTGTGTGATTTCCCTTTGTGTTCTATGTTAATCTTTTAGTCCTTGTGGGCAATAAAATTTGTCCTTGTTTTGTGTGCATGTCACTTGTTTTGACTTTCCATTTTTGCTTGTTCACTTTTGAAGCTGTTAGAATCTCAAAATCCCTCTAGTTCTAGTAGTATTTCTTATTTTCTCTTTCAATGTACAGGATGCCCCTGCAATTGTGGAGTCGCACTATGATGTACGGATAGTTGGGTGTTCAGGAGGTGTTGGTGGTAAGCGCCTTGGTTTTAGATACTGTGCCAAGTTTAGCTCTCTTGGAATATGTTGATTCAAATAGTTTGTCAGCAAAGTATCCATAAGACAGAATCTTTGAAGATGTTTGACACTCACAGACAGCCCACTGATGAAAGCAGGTGATGGTTAGACTCGAGAGATAATAGTCCCCTCTAGAGAATTACCAATGAGGAAAATTGCTTGATTCAGACATGGATGGTATGCAGAGGAGGAGCATGATGTGACATGGTTCCATCTGGAGAAGGGCAAAACATATGAGTGCCCTGTCTGCTCACAAGTCTTTCAGGTGACCTTCAGCACTGGACATAACACTGCAATAGTTAGCAGAGAGATTGCTTGTTTACAGGACATTGGCTTCTCCTTGTGTGTTAGCTGGCATATTCCAAATCAGTCCATCCAAAGGAACCAGACTGTAGAGGGTACTATGAGTTCAGTCTATGTCATGATTAACATATTGCCTTTTAGAAGTGTCTGTTCCAGCAGTGATGTTCTTGCTACTTGCTGAAGAACTCTCTCTTCAGGTGCCAAATTCATTCACTTATAGACCTGAGTTACCTGAATATATATGCAAACTTCCAATTAAGCTGTTTGCTGGAGAGCTTTGTGTTTGGTTCTCAGGGGAGGTCAAAGCTATTTTGTATGGTAAGTGTGAAGATAGCATCAACTACTTGGGTAGTAATGGTGATTCTATGATTGGTGTTGCAGTTGAAGGTGACTGGAGTGGGTGGCCAACCAGGGGCTGATGAGCATCATTGATGGATTGTTGGCTTATTGCAAGCTGGAAATTTATGTGTTGGCTTACCACAAAAAGGGACATTTGTACACTCAATTTGCACTGCAGAGTGTACTCTTGAGCATTCCTTATGCTTATGACCCTCACTTCTGAGCTAACTTGACAGGCTCTAGCATTTGTAAAGCCTATGCAAGGTTGTCAATTTACACCTGGGTAGTTTGACAGTGAAATCTGTGGAAGCTAATGAGGGTTTTCTCTACAGTTGGAGGGGTATCATTTTTTTAGGATGAAGGGTCTCATTTCAATGTGCTGCTGTACCAGGACTAGGCTGGTCCAGTTGATATAATTCAGGGCATCTGAATGAATGCCTGGTCTATTTCTGTTGTCCTTGCCTTTTGATCTCCCTCCTTTCCTGCAGAAGATAGTCATTGGATGGAACTTTGAAAGCCCAGGAACTATTTTGTCCACATATTTGACCTTTTCTCTGTGGTGTGTCTTGAATGACCAAGAGTTCATCGTGAAGAAACAGGGTACAGGCGAAAATGGTCAGAGAGGTAACCATTTCCAACTTGCTGTTTCAATGTTCAGAAGTAGCTGTTTTAAGAGATTAAACATTTGTTTGAGTGGCCTGGGTGTAAGAACAACAGAGGCTGAGGGGAGCTTATGGAAATTATTTGAAATATAGTGACAGTTAGTATAAGTTTGTAGTAGCAAGTTGGACAACCTAATAGCTAGGCAATTAGCCTAAGAACTTGAATATTGAGGTCTTTTGGAAGTGATCTTATGTATGATCTTTGAGGATTACTTGACATTCAATGTCTACTTGTACTTTGTTGTCGCAGAGTGCTGCATATGTAATTGATTTACTCCTGATAATGAAGGTGTTATTTCTGAAGGAGCAGTGTGGGCACATAGAGAGGGAGGATCCAAGTTGGTAAGTGGGAACTGATGAAAACTAAGATTATGATTATTTAAGTTTATAGGACACTAAAGCATTTATGTGCCATTTGCTTCATGAAATCAGCTGATAGTGGTATGATATATATGTTTAGGTGAATTCATCAACAGGTTTGTTAACCATTTTGGACATTATATATTTGATTCATCTTATTTTTGTCAACCCTTATTAATACTAACATCTCATGATTCCAAAAGAATTTGGGTGTTTGAACATGGTTTTTTTCTTCTTATCTCCTACTATTTCCTTTACAATTGTCTTTACACCTTCTTTGTTCTATACAATCAACATAGCCAAGACAAATTTGTGGGCTTCTGTAAAAGACATTAATGCACATTTTTGCAATATGGACCCTAGTCACAAGAGCTTCATCATTGACCATGTTCAAGAAAGTCAAAAACTTTTGAAAAAACTTCTAATTTTTTCCAAAACAGCTTCCATTTCAAACCATAATTGCACACCACCAAAAGGTTTATCATCATCATTGCTTTTGAACTTGGGAATTCAACCATTAAGTGTAAGGTCTCAAATGTTTCCCCTTTGTTAAATAAAGATGGTTGTTTAGGGTTGATTAATTATAAGTACAAAAAGGAACCTTCAAAACTTTGAACTTTGAAGCTTATAGTCTATTAGTTGCATCTTATTTACCTCATTAACAAAGTTTTGTGTTACATATGTTACATAAATATTTGAATTTTTTTAAAGATACATGTTTGGCTATGGTAAGGGAGAATTTCCAATAACAAAAATTAGGTGAAGAGTATAAACAAATTTGGCAAAGTTTGGCCTAATATCCAAGTGCACTTCAAGACAATGGCATGGCAAAATTGACAAGATTATGAAAACTTCCAATAAAATGACATGACAACACATTGAAATTGGTGCAACAACTTGCAAATGGAATTGTTTCTAGAAAATGTAAAGCATTTTATTAAACATTAGGAAGGTTGGTAAGGTGCATGGAGAATATCTTGATGGTAGCCAAAATGCACCATATGATGTAAGTATGTAGGATGTAATGAACATTGAATATAATGATAATCAGGAAACTACCATCATTGCCATCATCTACATATCTCACAATCTCACTTATCACCATCCCTACCATCATCTAGTTGTTTATTTCATTATTTCATATCATATATTATCAAATGTTATCATCATGGCCGCCTTTGATTTCATATATCAAAGTCCATTGCCAACTATATCAATGATGCAACTCCAATGAGTATTACTTGAATGAAGTGTGGATCTAATGTGAAACCAAAGAAAAAACCTATAAAAAAGATAATGATGCCCAACTTTGCACTAACATTCAAGAATTATGTTAATTAACGTAAAACCCTTTGACAAAATTAAAATAATGAAGATGAAAATGGGGTCACAAATGAGATTGAAATAATTTATGAAAGTTGTAAAAATCCATCATCAAGGAGACCATAGGGATGGACATTGATTGAAGTCCAAAACACTCCAATGACACCTTTCTCAAATTTGGATTTAATGTGAAAAAATGGTTTGTGGTGTGGATTGAATTTGAGTACAATGGAATTATGGATTGGATTTCATACAAGTTCATATAACAAATTGTCAAGTGAATTTGAATACATACCTCATGCAAGTGTTTTGAAGTTTTTAGAAAGGTGAACAAGGTGAAACTCACATAAAATGATACCATGCAAATCAAGATTGCTTGAAGTCTCAAATGACAATGACATTTTTCTCACAATTGGATTTAATGTGCCAAAACGGTTTGTGACACAAGGGCAAATCCAATATGTCCATTGAATTTTCCATACATCATATCATATGCACTTATCTCAAAGGTTTTAAAAAGGATAATGAGGTTCAAAACATAGCTTGATGTAGTGAAGGAAAACACAAAAATTTGCCCACACAAAAGGATATCAAAAATCAAACAAACAAAAATCATCTTGGTTTAGTGTGATATTCCATGCCCTTATTAATAAAAAATTTAATGTCATATTTTATAAATTCTTATTTTTAAAATTATAATAATTTGTTGGTATAGGTATGAATGTGGGTATGAACTAGATGATTGTGTCATGAAAATCCAAAGCATCATAGGTTTATCGGACAAGGTTGTAAATTCAAATTGGCAATTAAGCAATTATACACACAAACTTAAACTAGCATCAAACACACACATGAATGAACATGTCACGAACACATGGCCAACGTGACCTCAAATCCATAGCTTGTATATTTCTATATGCTTCATGAAAGTTCCAAGCTTTTGAAGAGCATATGTGAACTCTATTGAATTTTTGGCATATAGTCAAACAAATGTATATTATAACATATAAAAAATTGATTTGGTGATAATATGTCAATATGAAAGAACCCTTGAAGATGGATGAGTCCATAACAAAACATCATCTATTTGTATCAAACACAATAAAAGAAGTGAATGGGATTCAAGTCCTATTGATTATAACAGGTTGATACCTTGAAAATAAAATAGAATGGTTAAAGATTTGGAATTTTAACAATAAAGTAATCGAAAATTGCCATTAGAGGTAATGTTTTAATTCCTAAAACATCTTCCATTACATTTATTCCAACTTGCAATGGGAACAAATATATGAAATAGGAAACATGATATCTCATATATGAATTTTTCCAAAGAGGGACCTCTTGATATCTAGCCAAAAATGCACCACATTCCATTCTAAACTTTTGATGGTTTCTAGGTTTGATGGATCAACAATTCCAAAAACCCAAATAACTTGTGATCACAAATATAAACTCCAACCTTGAAGTTCACATTGACATTCAAAAAACATTTTAAATGGTATTTCATTTTGTTGATTTAAAAGTTGTAGACTCATTTGAAAGGTTGTTGATAAAAATATTATTTTCACTACAAGGAATTTGCATATCGATAATTGATTTTTTCAATTATAAAAGATATGTGATTGCAAATTCCTTTAGTCACTTTGAACAAGTTGCATAAAATTTTTGTCATAAAAGACATTACATGACACCAAGTCAAAACCCTAACCTAACCTACATGAGATGCCTAGGTTAGGTGGCCTTCCCTAACTAGCCTAAGTTGCTTAGGTTAAAAACATGAGCTAGGCCATAACCTAAATGGGTTTGGTTAAACACTTTGGCCTACCATAAACACCTAAACTACATAACTTAAACTACAATAAATAGGTTGCAATAGTCAAGATTTTATCCCCTCACCATCACATTGAAGGGAAAAATGTTTATCATTGCATCAACTTTTTTCTTATGTAATATGAAATGGATTCACATTTTAATAAGCATTTTTTTTAACCTACCTAAATGACATACTCAACTTACTGTAGGTTATGTAGGCTACCAAGGGGCCTACTTAGGGGTTCCTTAAGCTACCTAGGCTAGCTAAGGGCTAATTAAGGTACCTAAGGGTTGCCTAGGTTACTTAGGGGCTACCTATGGGTGAAAGCATGATAATTAGAGCAAAAACATATTTTGTTTAAACTGTAGTTTTAAAATATGTCAACATTAACATAAGAAAATATATTCAAAGCCTTTTTAAATGTCATTATGAAAACATCCATGCCTTCATTAAATTTATGGTTAATTGAAGACAAAACTTGAATATTTTTAATGTAATAAAAATAGGTAATAAATAATCCCAAAACTAATTGGTGAATATTTTGTTCTTTCTTACTTTTACATTAGAAGTTTGATGCATTTTGATTATAATATGAACAAGTTGAAAAGCTAAAAATATATTTTACCACACCATTAACTTAAAGGAAAAAATTATTTGCAACCTATTTTGCAAGTTGTGAGATTTGTGTGTGTTTCCATGAATTATATTTAAGCATTTAGTTTTAAAATATAATTGGGCAAACTTATCCTTGGGTGGTACCACTAGGATTGTCACACCCAAATTTTTGTGACCCATCTAACTTTAGGAAAACATAGGACTTGCATTTTTAAAAAAATTATTCCAAATTATTTATCAAAAGTTTTTCCATGTCATGTAGAATTTAAAGCTCTAATTAAATTTACAAAAAATTGTGTTTTGATGTGGAAAATGAATGCATAAGCAAAAAGTTTTTAAAATGTCACATGGGGATTTTCTTGATCAAGAACACAAAAGGAATCTATTTTTGGGATTTTTTCTTGGATGTTATTTTTCAAGAATACTTCAAATGTCAAACTACTTGATGTCTTTTATAGATAAATGATTGAATCAATTTTGATTTAGTTATGAATTTTTGAAGTCAAGATCGTGAAACTTTGAAAGGCCATTGATGTTAGGAACACAAATGATAACTATTTCACATTTTGTTATTCAATGACTAGTTTGCATCATTCCCTTGTGCATGTACTAAATAAACAAGAAAAAAATATTTAATGTGTAAATGTAAGGACAATTTTTTTTAAAAAGTCAAGAACTAGGTCTGGAATGGGTTAAGAATGGATTAGATCCAAATTGTAAATGCATATTATAAGTTTTTGGGTGTCCATTATTTTTCATGAATGTGTGCATAAGTGGGGAACACATAGCCAACCTATTCCAATCAAATAAATCAATATATAAATAGATGGAATTTAATTTCTTAAATTTGGTGCAACTTTCTTGTGATTTTGGCAAGGTAGTTCCTAGTGGTACCACCCAAGGAAAAGTTTGATGAGTTGTAACAAAATCCAAGAATATGTTCATATTAAACATTGAACTAAATAATATTTTTATGTTCAATATATTAAAGGCTACTTGATGGTTACTTTCCATTTATGTTACAAGGAACAAAAATAATTCAATTTACCATGCTTGGAACCCTACACTAACTAAGGTGCCTAATAGCAACCTAGAGGTTGCTTAGGTTACTTATTTTGTAAGGGTTACCTAGGGGCTACCAAGGGGTTGTTTGAGTTACCTAGGTTACCTAAAGACCTATTTACATGTTGATTAGGTTATGTATGGGCTACCTAGGGGTTGGTTAGGCTACTTATGATACTTAGATGTTAACTAAAGTAACCAAAAGCCAACCTAGGGGTTGCCTAGACTAATGAGGATACTTAGGGGCTTACCTAAAGGTCACCTAAACTAATTAGGGTACCTAAGGGCCTACCTAGGAGTTATTTAGACTAACTAAAATACCTATGGGCCTAGCAAAAGATTGTTAAACTAACTAAAGTACCTAAATGCCTACCTAGGGGCTACTTAACTTAATTAAAATACCTATGGGCCTACCTAAAGTTGCCTAAATTAATTAAGGTACCTAGGGGTCTACCTAGGTGCACCAGAAGAAAATTCCAATTTTGTAACTAGTATTTGCAACTAAATTCCAATTACACACCCCACATGCAACTACATTTGGCACAGCTACATAAAACAAGTTGTAGTTGACTTGTAGTTGCATGTGACATATGATACTTGACATGTATATACATTTTCATCCATATGTATTCCTACAAAAAATTACATATGCAACTATGTGTGCAATTAAATGACAAGGTTTCTTTTATGACATGTGTCATTTAAAGACATTTTGGTATTAATATAATATAATATAATAAACTATATTTGGATAATCCAATTTAGGTTTTTAAAGATGTTGACACATGGCATCTAAGCAGGTAAGTGAATAGGGTTTATTTTCTGACACATGTCCATTTTGAATGCCAATTATGCGGTGCCACATGGCATTTAAACACATATTGGTTTTTAATTTTAAAAATTAAATCTAAATTCTCAAGTTTGGGGTTTATAATATGGTGATATGTGGCACCTAGGTAGGTAGGTTGGTTTAAGCAAGGTAGGTAGGTAGGTGGATAAGTAGGCTTATATAGGGTAAATAGGCCTAGGTTAACTAGGTAGGTTTAGAATAACTTTTTTAAATTTTGGGTTTAACTTTTAGGGTTGAACTTTTTTTATTAGTTCATCCCAAATGCACTTGCTTTTGAACTATTTCTAGTCCACTTAAATAATTTTAAAAAGTGAAAGCTATGACAAAACAAATGGGATAAACATTTTAGTTGCAAACATAACCAACTTAGTTGCAATTGTTATCTAATATATATGTTATACTAACCTAGTTCACCTACAAGCTATACTAACTGGCCTAGGCTAATGTAGTATTATATATACATATACTTAATATTTTTGTTATATTTGCCTAGGTTGTAAGGTATATTAGTATAGGCTTAAGTATCATAGATAGTATATTATATTAAGTACCTTAACTGAAATATGTATTACTTTAGGCCATTCTCTTTATAACATGTGTCCATTTTGTACACTAGTAGTTGTATGTTAGTTGCACACACAACCATATAGCTCATATAATATATAATGTCAATTTTGTAGTTGCAAGCATGACCAATCTAGTTGCAAAATGATGGGTTGCATATGACAAGATTTCTTCTAGTGGTGATACCTAAACTAACGAGGACACCTAGGGGCCTACTTAGGGGTTACTTTGAGTTATGTAGGGTATCTAAAGGTTGC
>Ga0209611_10013554_pt1 | contig 11162 bp, 4 predicted proteins | sample S1TSphgellanicum_3_FD_187693 | JGI IMG/M metagenome (GOLD analysis project Ga0209611, IMG submission 187693) | Host-associated microbial communities from peat moss isolated from Minnesota, USA - S1T2_Fc - Sphagnum magellanicum MG (SPAdes) (version 2) | ecosystem: Host-associated > Plants > Peat...
TTCATTAAAACTTCATTTTATTCCTTCAATTGGTCAGTTCAAATTCACCTTTTTGACATTGATTATGCAATACCTGCATGTGTGTTTTTATATTATTATTTTGACATAGTGTGTTTGGAAACTCCATGGGCAATCAATTATGATAAAAAATATTGCTTCTTTCTAAAGATAAATTAAATACAACATGTTCAAACCTTATAAATGGTGCAAAGAATTTTATTGTCATGTAGCATTCATTTAATGGGCACTAACACTTATCACTAATAATAATGATAAAATAAATCAACACACCAAATATTGTACTATTGAAATGGTTCATGGATAAGGGATTTCAAGATGGTGTCATGGATATTCATGCATAAGTCTTCAACATTTTGAACATTATCTACTCATGATCTCTCTTCTTATGAGTGTCTACATGTTTGAGCATGGATTCATGTAAATTTTTCATTAAATTAATTGAATTTCCCATGCCATCATCCACACCTTGAAAGCCCATTCTTGAATGCAATGATTTGTTGGCTCAAATAAATCAAATGTTTTGAATATTTGATGCAATAACTTTCAATAATGATGTGGCATGGTTGTATAGAACTGGACTCCACCTTCTTTGCATCCATTGGTGATCTCGTGCATTTCATTTTGTAATCAAGATAATGTTCTCTCCATGGGTGCAAGTGAAATTTCAAGCTTGTTAATTATGTCTGAATCTTCATTTGTATTATGGATGTCAACATTCATGGTCATGAACCCTCTAATGTTAATGATTCCTAGTTTTTTGACTTGAATATTTTGATTATCCTTATCATCCAAGCCTTCAACATCAATTGAACAACAAAAGGTGTCCATGTATGCCAAGTGCTTTCATTAAATTTTGAGTGAATTCACTGGACTTAGTAAACAAGGACTAGTTGGAGAGTAGTGAATTCACTAATTTAGTGAATGGGGACTAGTGAATTGCACCCACATTTTGTAGTAGTGCAAGTTGCAAATACCCCATATCCACAAACATGGTTTAAAATCCTCTATGATTGGATCCAAACCATGTTCCACTATATTTCATGATATTCTCTTTAGTAAGATCAATACTTGTTAAGAAAACTTGAGAACTTGATGTTTACAAAAAAAATCACAAATCACCCATTCACATGTGCAAAATGCATATTTGATGAAAGGGGATTGAACTTTGTACATGACATTCGAATGTTGTTGATTTTTAACCATCCAAATATCACCATCCTCGTCACCTTCAAAGGTGGGTTGGAAAATATGAGTGGGTGGGATTAATGGCATCTTCTCGATGCTTACTTTGATGATGCACTCCATGACTTTATTTTTTATAAAATCTCATTTCTTCATTCCCATCATGTGCATGTAGTGTCTTGTTATTGTTGTGGTTAACCTCCATACTAATCAATCAATGAAACTCCTTCTAAGTCCCTTAATTTCATGGGAAAAATAATGCTTCAATGCTCCATGCTAAGATTCTATACTTGTTTGTGTATCTTGGTCAAAATGTGGTAGTCATTAAAAACCAACCATCCACAATTATCCAACAACACATATAGTGCATGAAAAAGTATAGGTTGCATTGTTTATAGAATAACTCAAGGAATGAAAAAGTTGCATATGTAGAATAATAATAATGCAATAATGAAAGTGCACTAACATACCAAATGGACAATAGTAAGCCCAAAAGTATCATGTCCGTGATTCACTAGCTAGCTCATGTCATTCAAAGCTTTCAATCACTTTTTATTTCCCACAATCTTTTAAGGATTCAATGGTTTCATATGGGTTGATGGACATGTACATGATCTCATGTAGGTCATCAAGTGTTGCAATCTACCCTTCTTTATCCTTGATTTTTTCCATTGGTAGTAAGCACCATGCCTTTAAAGCATGCTATGCACAAAGGAAAATGGGCACATCATCTTAGCTCCACACAGTCCTATGCATGCATATAATAAAATGGTCAACATTATTATGTTAGCATAGATCCAAATCATGCACATTAAAACACTTGAATAAACAAATCAATGATGGAAGGAAAATAAGATTCACCACAATGCACGCAGTTTTTGTGGGACATCATCAACAATGAAAAAAATTGTTTCCACTTAGGCATGTATGATAAAAGCTTTACCTTAAGTGGTATTAACCATTCCACCAAATATTCACATTTTTTTTCAACATGTCATAATCAAAGCCATCAGGATTCCAATGTAATGTGCATGAAACACAATCAATGTGAACAAATGAAATTTCACATCATTGGTGCCAAATGTGGCATCCATTGAGATTGGCTCATTGTGGACATATGAGATCATAAATTGCAATTGCACAAGAATTTCAATCCCAATTACGAATGAAATTTCAATCCCATTTATTTCACCCGCATCTTGGAAATGAAAATCATTTTCAAAATGATTAAATGCCCATGTTTAAATAGAAATGACCAAGTTTTTATGTAAATGCCAATTTCCTATCTTATGTTTTTCATCCAAACAGGCAATATCTTACTGCTTAATAAAATCATCATGTGTCATAGCTTCTCCCACATTGTCCTATGCCCACCAAATTGCCTTATGTTGGTCTTATATTTGTTTTTTGGTGTAACCCAAGCTCAATTGGGTCCAAATATGATCCTTAAGAACTTGGGACATTTGTGGAACATATTATGACATGCAAACCATGAATTTAGGATCATGTTAGCCATGTGTGGGTTCACCATTTTCTTAGGTGTGTGCACAATGGTAAAATAATATCTTCACAACCTTGAGCCATATGTACAATTGTTTGCTGGAAAATGTGGTTAAACAATTGTCTTTCATATAATTCTTGGTTTGGGTTTTTGCACTGATCATTTCGGCCATACTCACATTCATAACTACAAAACATTCATGTGATTGAGAAACCTAACCTACTTGTGTGAAATGTAACATATTAACATCAAATGACAAAGGCATGGAATATGACATTTATCAAGTATGCCCAAGGTGGTGTTTAATTGTTGAATTGTTGATATTCTTTTGCATGGGCACATTTTCTAAAATGTTCCACTCTACTAGGGTATGCAAATCACTTCATTCACCTTCCAAGAATTCATGAACACGTGCATGTGATATATATGCACATTCAATGGAGAGCTTGTTTGTACCTCCATATCACTCACCATTTTTTCACACCAATCCATGTTTGAAAATGGCGACTTTGAGGGGTTTTGGACTTCTATACTTTGAGATTTGGGAGTTTGTCCCATGATTATGACTTTCCAAAATTTGCCCTACAAGAAAGGAACCCATGTCAAAATCTATAAACATGGATAAACATGCATTACACCCACATGTTGGCAAACTTTAATCTTTCATACCAATACAAAATCTAAACCTTCCAATTGGGATGTACATCACCAACAATCACTTCAATAAACAAAAATAAAATGGAAAAGCACAAATATTATTTTTATTTTTATTTTAACAAGAAACTAATTCAAGAAAAAAAAAGAAACTTCATGACACAAAAACCTTTAATAAAAAAAAAATAGAATTGCTATTGTTATCATTTTAATTGAATTTTTTTTTTGTTGTTTTGCAAGTTGGATCCAACATTCAATGTGTTTCTTTGATTTACAAGAGTACCACCCCACCTTTTTCTTGAGCTTCAATTATTATGACCTCGATATGTAAATTGATCTACTTTCATAAATATTAAAACTTGATCATGGTTAAACATGCATTACCTTCACATTTATGCAAACCTTAATCTTCCATACAAATACACAACTTAAACCCTACAAGTCGTATATGCATTGGAAACAATTATTTTAATAAACAAAAAAATGTTAATCATGAAATAAAAAATCCTTTAATGAAGCAAAAATAACAATTAAACCTTTACCTTTTATATTGAAAGTTTTTTTCATTCTCCTTAAAAAATAAATCCAACCTTCAATGTGTTTTTTCAAACTATAAGTGTAATACCCCACCTTTCCTATTGAGGCCCAATAATTATGAATTTAAAAATTGAACTACTTTTATGTTAAAATGGGAACATAGTTAAACATGGGTTATCTTCACATGTCTACAAATCGTAATCTTGCAAAACATCAACTAATAAACCCTAAAAGGTAAATGAATGGTGGAAATTATTTTAATAAATAAAAATGGTATAAAATTGTCAAAATAAATAAAAATTTATGAAAAAATACTTATAAGAAATTGGAATTTATTGAAATAAAAAATCTAAATAAGAAATAAAAAAGTATTGATCTCACCTTTCATATTGGATTTGTTCCCACTTCCTTTCAAAAAAAAACAAATGAATTGAACTTGCTATATATATATATATATAAATAAAATTGAACACAACCCTTAAGTCCTACTTAAATATTTTATGCTTTGATTCTATTTAATATCTAAAGAATGGGTTGCAAGAAACATCTAGTGTCATAAACACTTCTTTAGCCTTCCTAAAATGCCTATATTCATTTTAGCCCAAGAAATTAAATATCCCTAACTATACATTATGCATTAAATGGGCCAAAATCAAAATGGAATCATTGGAAATACTAAGCTCAAATGCAATACCCACATTTGGGGGTTAGCATATATTTCATCAAGACCTTATATATTGCTTTTAAATCAATTATGAGAAGTGCCATGTAATACTTACATTTGGTTATTTTTATCATTTTCAATGATTGTAGGGCACTTTAGTGGAGGGATGAATATGTAGGTGGGTAATGCGCCAAAGTGGTTTAATAATGTTTTGACCTATATGTAAGAATTATTGAATAAAATTTTGAACTATTTGAATAGCCAACATATCAAATTTGAATAATTAAATTTAAATATCATTATTATGTATATTGATAATTGAATTATTCATGTAAATATTGATCAATTATTGAACAAACTAATATTTAGTAATATGTTTCAAATTTCATATTTCAATACTTAATATCAATCAATATCATTATATTGAATAATTAAAAGATATTGAAGTATTATTGATTAAATTTTAAACATTTATTAATATAATTATTATTACCACATTGTGTGGAACAAGATAAAGGCTTAAGTTTACTACATACACATGTCCACATTTGTTTCTTCTTTGAAATCTCATATACTATGGTGTAAAGGTAGCTTCAACACATATTTGTTGAGTAAATAATTAATTTTGGTCAAGGCTGAAATATTTTCAAAATATTGTAAAAGATCCATTAATCTCCTTCACAAAATTTAAGTTTTTGAAGAAAATATCTTTTGAAAATTTCAAAATATTTAATAAATAATATAATTAATGGAAAAAATATTAATGTACTAGGATATCACAATCATACTCAAAATTCATTTTATCACAATATATGCATATTTTTTATGACTATAATTTTTATTAAAAAATATTCAATATATTTTAGTTTTAAAATATTAAAAAAATTCATTATGAAAGGATTGTTTATTAAAAACCCTTTGGTCGAGGAAAAAAAATTATAAATGAAAAAAATCTACGAATTTGAAATTTTCATAATCCAAAATATCCAAATATTATGATTTTGTTTCTATTAACTTACATTGATATTATTTATATCTATAATTTAATTCTTTTGAAAATTTGAATATATGAGGTAAACTAATATCAATGGTTGCTATGAATATTAAATATTATATGGTTTTTTTTTTCATTTTTTCAAATATGTGGATTGAAATTAGCCAAAGTTGAAGAAGTTAGATAGTGAAATAAAAGTTTTGCAATATCGCAATTGTTTTGTCCTATTTAGATTCGGTGCATTTTAGATGCCATAGTGTGAATATTTGCCAAAACTTAAAATTTATTATTATATACATTTAAACAAATCATTCTAAAATTATTTTCATAGATGTAATAAAAGGCCATAATATTCATTTCTTTCCAACATAACAAGTTAGCATTATAACAATGTTGTCCCATTCACACCAATTATATTTACACTTCAAATGACAATAAGAGCATTTAAAAATGTAGGTATCAAACATAGGCATAGAGACTCATGAATGCAATAATTGCATTAGGGGTACATTCCAAAATTCACAACCATTATATTAGTAGGCTTAAATTGAAGATAATTGACAAAGTGCAATACCTTAATTTGGATGTAGACTTGATTGGAAAAAATGAATATGGAAAAAAGAAGAAGAATATTTCCATTTAAATTACAAAATTTTATTAATATTACCAAAAAATTCAAGGTAATACAATACCGGTATAAATAGATTTTTCTAGCTCAGTTCAAATGTTATCAATTGGCAATGCCCACCTCAAGTTGGTAAAGAGGTTTTATTGAAAGGTAAGAGTTTAGTTAGGAAGTAGTAAGGTTTTGTCAAGAGGTAAAGGTTTAGCTAAGAAGAGATAAAGGTTTTGCCAAAAGTTGAGGTTTAATCAAGAATATATAAAGGTTTAACCAAGAAGAGATACAAATTTTGCTAAGAAAATAAAGGTTTAGTTTAGAAAATATAAAGGTTTTGCCAATAAGAGATAAAAATGTTGCCAAGAAAAGATAGAAATTTGTTGAAAGGTAGAATTTTGCCAAAAATATATAAAGGTTTTGCCAAAAGGAAGAGGTTTAGTTACAAAAATATAAAGGTTTTGCTAAGAAGAGATAAGGATTTTGTCAAGGTAGAGGTTTAGTTAGGAAGATATAGAAGTTTTGTCAATAAATAAAAGTTTAATCAAGAATAGATAAAGTTTTTGCCAGAAGATAAAGGTCTAATTAAGAGGATATAAAAATGTAGCCAAGAAAAAATAAAAGTTTTGTGGAGAAATAAAGATTCAACTGAGAAAAAATAATTTTTTTGCCAAAAGATAAAGGTTTACTTATGAATATATAAAATGTTTAGTAAAGAAAAAAAAGAAGATTTTGTATGATGAAAGAGGTTTAGTAGGGAAAGGATAAAAGGTAGGTAGGTAGGGCCAAGATGTAGGTCAGCAATGTAGCTAGGTGGGAGCGTAGTATGTAGGTTAGGTTTACACCTAAGGTGCATCCTCTCTCCTCTCAAATGAATCACAGCCATCCATTGGAAAGCAAAACTCTAGGGGTTCCTTAGGCCTAATGTTGTGGGAAGTAAGGTCCCACACTTGGGAACCCATAACAATCCTTACCCAATCCTTATGTTATCCTTAGGTTCTCAATCCTTACCCAACACATATAACCATCCATCTTCACAATTTGATGTTTGAAGGCTTGGATTCTCCATAAATGAGCTTGATAGTTAGATTCCTAGTTTCCAATGAGGTTTTTCACTTAAGGTGCATTCACACTTGGTGTTAGGGACTCTAGTGCTGAGTCCCTTAACACCATACTAGTCATTTAAGACTAAAAAACTTACTTATGGTAAAGATTTTATGTTAAACTAACATTCACTTAACATTAAGCTATCAACCATTTAACATTGGGTGCCACCTAGGATGCCACCTAGATTTTCATTTAACATTGATTTAACATCAAGTGTGAATGCACCATTAGTGACACAAGTCCTTTTTTTATTACCAAAGGTCTCTTTTTATTTATTTATTCACAACATAGTTAGATTATATAATAATAATAATAATTATTATTATTATTATTTTTATTTCTATGATTAAAAACCCTTAATGAAAATAGCAATGAAAAGAAACTGGCAAGAAACAAGTTTACATTGAGTGATACAGGCAGGGGGGGGTACAGACAATCATGTGCCTGGAAAGCTTTGGTGCACAGGCTAACAGACAATTATGTGCATGAAAGCTTTGCAGGGGTGGTGGGCTAAGCTTAGCAGCTTGTTTTGTCACTGATTTGCAAGTCAACTAAAGGAGAGCAGAAACATACATGATGTCTTCCTAAGTAGTATTTTGTTGTTGGAAATCCCTAAACCCTAAACCCTTGCATACCAAGGCAAGGAGAATTTATTGTGTTTAGATTCATTATAGAGTGTAGTAGCTTAAGGGATTTTGGCCTCTAGGTCTATTTATTTTTAAATGAGGATTTTTGAAAGATGATATATATTTTGGCTTGTGTTGAAACTTGAGATTATTAGTTATAGAATTATAATATATCTTGAAGGATTTTGGTTTCATTTAGAGGATTTTTTTGTGAAGATTTTATATATATTTTTGAATGGTGAAATATTTGAGTTTCCATAAATTCTTCTTCTTTTGCCATTTACATACTTTTTAATGTAAATGGCAAGGCCACAGTGTGTGACACACTCCTTGTGTTTTTTTTCCCCCCAATTTGTGAGCTAGGTGGGTTGGTGATCATCCCACAAGAGAACTAACTTAGCCAAATTTGGCTACACATCTCAAATTTGGCTACTACACATCATTCAGAGAGGAAAGTAGAAAAGTTTAGGAATCTTGGTATAGAAGTTTGGCAACATGTGTCTACATATATGTTGTCTAAATATGGCGCCTTTGAATTTTTTTTCCCAAAAAAAAAGAGCTTTTTACTTGTTTTGCAAGGGCCTTCTTTTTGTTGTTGTAGTTGTTAGGTTTCAAAATTTCACAAAAAAAATAAAAATCACTGAACTTGAGGAGTATTTTCTTTAGGAATTTTAAAATTGCAATCATCCAATCCATAAGAAGATGTAGAAAATTTGACAATCATCCATCCTTAAGAAGATTTAGCCAAATCTGGCTATATACCAGATTATGAAGTACAAATATGTTTATCATCCTTCAATAGTTTTGGCTACACAATGAAAACCAAATATAAAGAAAGATCTGGCGATTTAAATATATATATATTTTTGGGTCCTTTCTTACTTCTGGCGATTGAAAACCTCCATTGAAAATCACTTCATATTTTTGTAATGAACTTACTTCGTTTTTTTGGCGAGAAATTTCGCCAATTTTTTTGTTTTTTATTTTTAAAAAAAAAAGGAAAGGTGGGTGGGTCCTTCTGACTTGTGAGGAACAAACAACAGGTAACAGGTAGGTAGCTGAGTTTGAGCTTGGCTTGGAGCTCAAATAAGTAGCAACTTTAAGCTTGGAAATTCAGACCTAATTTTGGGAACTTGCATAATGAGATTGAAATCAATGCTGGAAACACAACACTTATGTCAATGGCAAAAGCAACTCACAACACATGTATGTGTAAGCCTATGGCCAACTGCACTCACTCTGGATGGAGTCTGTTGTTGGTCCCTCTGACACAGATTTGCAAAAGAGGGACATGACACATGATCCTTGGTAGTACCTAGTGTCCAATTCCTCTTGGGATTTCCCCACTCCCCAACCCAAGGCAAAACTCAGTTGCTCTGAGAGAGAGAGAGAGAGAGAGAGAGAGAGAGGGGTCTATATTTAGGTCCTAGGGGTGTATATTTAGGTCCTGCCAAGAGTCCAGTTGCCTGTCTGAAGGCTGATCATCATGGTCCTTAATGGTAGAAACTAGAAACCAGTAGTAGTGTTGGCCAGTTATGGTACTGGGCTGCTTGCTTGCTTGCTTCTTGGTCTGGTCTACAACCCTCCTAACTGGCCAACTGGTTTCTAGTTTCTACCATTAACCCAGTTAGGGTTGTGGCCCTGTTGGTCTAGTCCATAACCCTCCTCTGTGTGTATTTTGAGGGATCTAGTGTAAACTCACATATTTGTGTGTGTAATGTGGCTTTACACCAGTGTTGGTCTGGTATTTGTGGTCTATTTGGAGGTTCATTAAAGCACATAATTGAACATAATTGAGCACATAACCGGAACCGGTGGGGTGAATATGCAGAATCGGCCACCCATGCAGATTCTGCATATTTACCTGCCTTGGACACCAGAGAGCAGGCCGGCCAAGGCCTATTCCGCATAGGCTCGGCCCAAGATGCTCACCGTCACCCATGCACTTGCTAGGAGCCAGAATCAGCCCTAGGGCCTAGATGGCCCATTCTCTAGTACATAACTACCTGCTGCTGTCCTCCATATACACAATGTGAATAGGTACCCACCTGCAAACCCACGGGTTTAGGGTTTAGGGTTTAATATCAAGTTTGGTGGTGTATGAGTAGTTAATTTGGTGAAATGGGGATATGAAATATGACAAGGGTTTTCATCTTCCTTCTTTCTTCCCCTTTTGCTGGGTGCTTTATTTACTGGTTTAGGGTTTAGGGTTTCATCAATATGACAAGAGTTTAAGATGTTGGAAGGGCCTTGTATGAGCCAATGTTTAGCAAAAGTGGGTTTGGTCTTTAAGCTGACACTAATAAGAGTATTACCAACTTGACTTTTAACTCCTTCTACTTGTCATTTAAGTCCTTAAAGAGCCATCCTATGCCATTATATCCATTTGAAGCCAAATATTATCATGAACCTAAACATTTCTAGATTGGGGAGCATATTGGGGAAGGGATTCTTACCATTGTTGGGTGCCTAACCCCACCTTGGTCTGTAGTACTACCCATTGGTTTTGGTTCTTGTTGGTACGTATCGAATTGGAATTGGGTCTGATTTTCAAACCTGGAACCATTTAAGAGTGAGACCCACCAGGACCCAAACCAGGTTCTCAGTTCTATTTTTTGTGTGGAACTGGAACTGGAACTAATATACCTCTGTTTCTAAAAGAAAAAGTGACTAGAACTAGGGTTAATGGTAGGTTAATCCACAGTTAACTATCAATTTCTCATCTGAGTTAGTAAGAATTATATCAGAACCAAGAATGGTTTTTAGAACCAAAACCGAAACCAGAATTAGAATTTTTTAAAAGAACCCAACCTAAGACCAGATTCCCAGTTTCATTTATGTGTTATATTGAAACTAGTGTGAACCCTGTGCATAATGCACAGGTGTGTTATTTCAACAATGTTTGGTTGATGTTTTTGGTATTTAAAAAAAACTTTTCTTTTTAAACAACTATCCGTGGCCACTATCCGTCTGGAGTCACTGTCACAGACAGACCAAGTGAATTAATATATATGATTGAGATAGGTTCAATAGAGTTATCCGTAAAGTCACCATGTTTTCATCCCAACTTTTCTTTTACTAGCGAATTTTAACTAAATCCCTACCTTTCAAGGGGCTGGCTGGCTACCTCTAAGCTTGAAAAATTATATATATATATATGAAAATTCGTCAAATATCTCTTTTGGCCTTACCTGATTTGCAAGACAACCCATTAAAAACAGACACATGTTGCCATTGTATGGTCCTCATTTTGTGTATGA
>Ga0209611_10013557_pt1 | contig 11157 bp, 11 predicted proteins | sample S1TSphgellanicum_3_FD_187693 | JGI IMG/M metagenome (GOLD analysis project Ga0209611, IMG submission 187693) | Host-associated microbial communities from peat moss isolated from Minnesota, USA - S1T2_Fc - Sphagnum magellanicum MG (SPAdes) (version 2) | ecosystem: Host-associated > Plants > Peat...
CTTACAAACTTACTAGCCATGAATCATTTTGAATTCATGGTAATTGCACATGGCTTGCATTTTCTTCTCTTGATTGGACTTGGTGGATTCAGGATTCCAATTGTGGGCATCCCATGCGAACTTAAAAGGCTTTGTGTAATCAACCTTACTCACCTAAATTGCTTTGACAAGATCATCATCCTTCTCAATCCACAAGAAGGCGTTATGTGCGATAGACCCCAACCCTCACATGGGTATGCCAATGATGTGTAACACTTTGTTGAAGGTTGATCTTATCAATAAAGATCATTGAACCTCTTTGAGGCATTGCACTTCAATTTGAAATTGACCCACTTAGCTTCAACTTTCTTCTTCATTCAATCAATTGTTATATTTTCATTATAGGTTTGTGGTGCTTATGGGTTGCTCAAAATGCAAGCATTCATGACTTGATTTTGTCAAAATAAATGTGTAGCTGATAGAAAAAAAGGTTTTATCAAAAGGCAAAGGTTTATTAAGAAAAGATAAAAGTTTTGCCAACAAACAAAAGGTTTTGCTAAAAGATAAAATTTTGGCCATAAATAAATATTTTTTTTGCCAATGTAATTGATATTTTGAGCAAAAGAAAAGGTTTAGCCAAAATATATATAAATGTTTTGCCAAGCGGTACAAGTTTAACCAAGAAAAGATAAAAGTTTTATTGAAGGGTAAAGGGTTAGCCATGAAAATATAAAGGTTTTGCTAAGAAGTAAAGGTTTAGCCAAGAACAAAGAATTTTTGTCAAAAGACGAAGGTTTTATTAAGAATAAATACAAGTTTTGCCAAGTGTTAAAAGTTTAACCAAAAAGAAATAGAGGTTTTGCTGAAAAGTAAAGGTTTAACCATAAAGATATAAAGGTTTCGTTGAAAAATAGAGGTTAACTAAGGAACAATTTTAATTTTTTTGAAAAATGAAGGTTTAACCAAGAATGGGTGGGATGATAATAGGCTTGGCAAGTAAAGGTAAATGAATGGGGTGTAGGTAAGTAGCTTGGTGAATTGGGGGGTGGGTAGATGGGAAATTTTTTTATTTATAAATAAACAGGTGAAGGAAAAAAAATGACCCAACCTCAATGCTTGCACCATGTCCAATAACTTGGACAAGTTTGAGTTCATTGAAAATGGAATTGGTGGAGGTGTGGAAGTTGACTCACTCAAACCCAAAATGTTTAATAATAAATTTATTATTTACTTTTGGTAGCAAAAGTAATCATAATTTATAGTTAGATGTTATGATAAATCATGAAGCTACTATGTTCAAGAGTTTCTTTCATATTTTCAACATCGCAGGTAAATATTTGTCAAAATTTTCAACAATTCCAAAAATAATGAATTAGTGCCTAACCAACATTGGTGTTATGGTGCACATATGTTTCAACTAATTACTAAGCATCATATTTGTATTTCATTCATACATACATTATTCATTAAACCCATTTTCAATTGTTAAACTATCAAATTGTGAAGCTAGTTAACATTGACATCAATAATCTAAACACCAATACCCAACACCAATTTGGAAAAATTACCTTTATCATGTCATACTTTTTCAAATTCAAATCTTTTGTATTGAATATATGTTGACTGATACTTACTCCACCCACAAATTAACCAATAAGCACTAGTTATTCATTAAATCAAAAGTGATCCATTTATTCATGTTTATTATTGTCTTAAAAGCCATGGATAATTTTCACAAACCAACATTAACTAAAACACATTTCAACAATTTATGTGCACAATCATAATACAATATATTTAATTATGATTTTAGGGTGCAGTCACAATACAACAAGTCAAAAAGGGTGTCAACCGCAAAGAAAAAAAATCAAAATTCAATAAATATTTATGTTTTGCCATTTAAAGCCATGGTAATCATAACAAGTTATTGTTTTTCATTCATATGAATGTTAATGAATTCAAACCAAAAATACATTTGATGAAATTTTAAGTTTAAGTTTTGATTTAGGACCTTTAAATGTGCACAACAATGTGTCAAATAGGAATCAATTTTGGATTCATATAATAAAACATATTTGATGGGAAAATAATTAAGAGGATCAAAACCTATTAACCACATTAAAAAAACACTCATACCCTAAAATAAGTTGAATTCAAAAACTTTAAAAATTCAATGAACTTTCCAAAATTGCTCTAGAATTTTAGAATTTCAAAAGACTTTTGCCACACATAAATGAGTTTGAATGTACATGATGTGTTAAGAAAAGTTATAGTTTATTATACAAGAAAACAAATGTATATTTAAAAAATTGGTTATGATTTGAAATTATTATCATTTAAAAAAACGAAACACTACATTTACAAGGAATTAAGACACTTTCAAAACTTCATATTTATTCAAAAATGATGAAGAAAAAAAATTTTCATGTACTTGAACAACTATAAACATTTATTATAACAAGTTGCAAAAAAAATTGTTCCAAAATTCATTCATATGAAAAAGTTTTTTTTGGGAAAAAAAAATGCAATCCTTTTTTTCATTAATCATGTTAGATCATTGTATCCTATTTGCACCCTTTTTTAGTGCATTCATTTTCTCCATGTACCATTATTAGAGAGATTGTCCAATACAAATGGATGATCATTTTCAAAGTAGATTGCATCAAATTGAACTATCTCTACACCTCAATTATTGTCCCACAAGAAGCTCCTACAAAGCATTAGTAAGCCTTTTGCATCTTTTGAGAAGTTGTGAAGTTGTCGGCACTCACTTGTGTGCACGCCTTTCGCAATGCAAATTGGGAAGGAGGAGGAAGAGGGGGGAGGGGCAGGGCTAGGGGCTTCTCATCAAATGCACTTATGTGGGTTTTTTTTTCCATAGCTTCCCCCTTAAGATTCTTTGCATCCTTAGTGAGTCACATGAGTTAGCTACTATTCATAGGTCTAGCAACTTGTGTATGGTAAAAAAATTTCCATAATCATCTTTTTTTTCTTTTTGCTCATGTTCTTGTGTAGGAAGAGATTGTATTTTTCTTGTTCCTCACTTGTGTATCTTTTTTTGTTTTGGCACATGTCAAATTTAGGGTTTGTTGTAATCCCAAAATTGTTGTTGCTTCTCCTTAGAACCATCCGAGTCTAGTTCTTCACACATGAAGTAGTATTTAGGTTCCACAAGAATTGTTCATGGTCTAGTTTTTCACAAAATTCAAATTTTAGTTCCAGTTTTGAAAATCATAAACACATAGTTTTAGTTTAGTTCTAGGTTCCACTTTGGTACATTTGATATATATACATGGGTAGTAGTACTTCCAAAAGCTTTTTGTAAGGTTTGTTAGTGCGTATAACTATGGCAAGCCTGTTTCACCATCATCAAAACATCGACGGGTATCATAACAAGAGTCCAATATTGTGATGATTTGTATGGATTGTCATGACACATCTCTGCCCCTTCACTTGGATTCCCAACGCATCTACTTTGCCTCATTTAGTCTCTTTAGTTACACATAGTTTGTCCACACTTCCACACCTTTTCTACCTCATCAACCATGGGTTATTCCTCAATCATTTGTACTTACATTAGGTGCCCTTCCATCCCATCAACAATGTCCATGTCCTTGTCCCGGTTGTGGTTGTGTATATGTAGTAAAAATAGGTTTAGCACGTCACCAAACATCATACATCACACATAGGCAATCATTAATTTCCAAGGTGCCAATGCTTTCAACATTATCGTCTTCTCCTCATTTGGCTTGGACATGGATTGCATCATTAAATATCATTGATGTTTTCCATCTTGGTTTACCATGTCCTCGTTCATACCATCACATTCCATATGTTTTCCGTGTTAAGGTTCAGCATGCTTTGTGCATCCCTTTAGTTCGGTTAGCAATTCGTCCATCTAACACAACAATTTGGCATGCATTTTTGCTCTTCCATTCTTGGTGTTTATCATTTCCGCCATAGGGTGGTGAAAAAGGGGACCAAAAGACATGTGCCCATTTGTGTCGATACGTGGCAAGGGATTATGAGACATTACAAAAGGAACACACAATTATAGCATAGGTGTTGGCTTCCCAAAGATCTTCAGAGATGGCACTAGATCCAATTCGACCTCCGTCAGGATAATTGCATTATGCACATGCATTTACTCATGTAGGGGAGTATGTTCAAGCAATGGGTGCATTGCCCCCCAACACTCATGTGGCCTCATTAGCTAAGACCATTACGACCCCTCACCATCTTCATCCATTGGTTGAGGTTGACCTCCCCCCTTTTGTTGACAATTTTCATCGAGCAACGGATTTTGTTTTGGATAGAAAGGCATTTTTTTGGCTTTAACATGTTCTCCACATCTTTCATCCGACAGTCCCTCAAATATGGTGTATGAGCTTTTGCGAGATTGTTTTATCCCTAATGATTTTATTATTGGCTTTGATATTTTTTTTGAGATATGTGGGGCACATCGTTTGTGGTCATGTTCTTCCATCAATATCACTCCTGCTTGTTGCATCATGATTATTGGCTTTGGAAAAACAAGCCATAGGCATTTGACCCATCATGATTAGAGAGGTGATTAATCAATTAGTTGCCCGCACATTGGCTATTTAGTTCAAGGATACATTTGTAAAACATTTTGGTCCACATTAGTTTGGGGTGGTAGTATCAAGCATGTGCAATATAATGTTTCATGGTGTAAGAGCTATGTTGGATTTACATCTAGAATGGGTGGTTTTACAAGTGGATGTTCGAAACATGTTTAATTTAATATCTCAAACAACCATTTTTCAAGAGTTACGATCTTTTATTGACACTTTGGATTAACTTTTTCCATTTGTTCATTAGTTTTACACATTCCCATCTCCACTATATTTTTGGAGGCTTCTAGGCACAAGGATCTCATTGCCATTTCATTTGGGTTTGGTACATGATAGGGGGATCCTTTTGGAAGAATGTTGTTTGCATTAGCTCATCTTCACATTTTTCATCCTATTATAATAGCCCACCCTACTTGTGTTTTTCCTTTGTTGGCAAATGATATGTGCATAATTGGTCTTACCTTGGATGTGTTACCTATTTTTTTGTGATTATAAGAAAAATTTGGAACATTAGGACTTTTAGTGCAGCTAACAAAATGTGTAACATGGTCTCCACAAGGGTTAAACTAGTCTATATCACTTCTTCCATGTTTCCTTACACTTAAATCCAATTTTCGTATTCTAGGTGTTCCAATGGGTTCTTTGCCATTTGTGGAGTCCTTTGTATCAGAGGCGCTCCAAGAGGACCTCAACACAATCATTAGCCTTCTATGCTTGTAGATCTTCAGGTAACTTTTGTGATGTTTTCATTTTCTTATGCTTAGTGGCCAACCTATTTACAACGTATTATATTTCCATCACTAGGTATCTTGTAGTGTTATATCAAGTTTGATGTTTGTACCATAGTTATGTTAGAAAAGTTATTAAGGTCACAATCCTTTGGCACCATAGTGGGCGACTTGGCTCATTGTTAGGTCACTCTTCTTACTTCTTCAGGGGGGGTAGGCCTTCCTTTAATGTCTAATGTGCTACCCTTGTTTTTTTTATGTTGGGTTTTGATCGATCCTACATTAGTCTTTCATTTCCAACAAGATGATCACCTTTCTCTTCTTGATGCAGTGGCACATGTAAAAATTGGTATTTATCCCTTTCCAACTTGCATTACGGGATACCTATGTGTCGTTACTTGAGGTCATCTAATCACATGTCTTGGCTTTTGAAAGTTTAGTAGTGCAATCATATCCCCAAATGTAGTCTTCTTTTGTGGACCAACTTCATGAGCAAGAATTTACTTCGCTTTTAATAGATGTTCCTTCGGATGTTGTGCGAACACATCTTCACTTTTGTGTAGGTCTAGCAACAAAATCTTGGTTATTAGCTTGTCCTAGCACTCCTTCATTCCATTTATCCTCCACCCATTTTCTTATAACACTTCGTATTTGTTTCAATATGCCACATCCTACAATTACACATATTTCATGATGTTAGTGTGATCATACCATTGATCATTTTGGTATCCATTTGCTATGTTGTCCGTGTAGGAGTGAGCACATTACAGTTCATGATACGTTTCAAGATACCTTTGTAGCTATTGCATCGAAGAGTGGAGCCCACGTATAGAAAGAGGTTTCTCACCTTTTCCCTGCCACACATGAAGATGAGTGGATATTGTCATCATCAGAGACAATTTTTGAACTTGGGCGAACGTTGTCATTACTAATTTGACTTGTCCAAATTTGGTGCAACATGTTTTGACGATGATAACACATACAACGACACTTGTCACTCAAGACAAGGCATGATCCTAAACAGAGCGAAAACTGAAAAATGATTTCATTCTCCTTGTCATAGAGACCTATGGTTGTCTCCATCTTCGTTTCGATTCCTTTCTAACTTCTTATGTACATGCTTGTATAGCTTGCCATCAGCGGACCTCCTTGGTACTTTCGATGCTTATATTTCATTATAGGCAATGGGTGTCGATAGCCTTACAATGTGCACTAATCATCGCAATTCTTTCAATGAACTGCCACCTTTAGTCACAATTCATCTCTTCCACACATATTAGCTAGTGCACCTCCATCACTAATTGATTTGTGGTAGAAGATACCCTTCTAGCATTCTGTCTTCCACTTCATTATTACTATTTTGATGGTCTTTGTTTTCCTTTCGGGTGTTTACATTTGCTTCGACATGCCTTCTATTTTTTGTGGATGGATTGCCATCCTTGTTTTAATATTTACACAAGGTTTTCCCCTCATATTGTTTTTGGCACATATACTTTACATTCAAGTTTGATGATGTTGACTATTATCTAGGTTATGACACGTTAAGATCTTGAATTTTATAGATTGCACAATGAATTCAGAAGTATGTGCATCCATTCAGGAAATTCTATGCAAAGCAATCAAATCCCAATTTTATAGATCTTGAATTTTATAGATTGCACAATGAATTCAGAAGTATGTGCATCCATTCAGGAAATTCTATGCAAAGCAATCAAATCCCAAGCCAGGTATGAAATTAGGATCATTGAGAAAATCTCTACCTTCACAAATATGTTCTACCTTATAACTTTGCATGGTCTTATATGTGACACTTTCAGCAGCATCTTACATCATGCACAACCAAAGACACAACTGTAATCTTCCTAAAGACCTGGAAACCCCAATTTGTAGCTATTGATTAATGTGTTCAAAGTTCCCAACATTTCTCAATCAGAAAGCAATATTGGTATGTCACAGTTTCAACCCTTCAAAGAAAATACCAGCTAAAGAATGTCCATTAACAGAAGAAAAGAAGTCTTGGGAGCTTCTCATTGCTGATGCACACACACGAAACCAGGTTCTCCAGGAACCAGATACAAAGGAAAGAAGGAATAAAAACATGGGCCAAAACTCCATATGTACAGCCAACTGGTGGTTTACTGAGGTTCACTTTTATGGAAAAACTTGAGAGACAAAACATGCTTGCAACCCGGAAACTGCTAGATATCATTGTCTCAAAATATGATATGATGCTGATTTTTCACAAGAATCAGACTTCAAAACTGTGCATCTTTGATTAGCAGTTCAACACCCCTTGATGCAAGAGAAGAATGTGATTTGTAAATGAAGCATCAAGGAGTTCAGCTCTCAATCACAAGAAACTTCATGAAGAACAATGTAGCATTCTATACAGGAACAAGGGTCATCATTCACAAAGGACCTCAATTGCTTCACCTGAAAAAGACACAGGAAGGCTGCTACCTGTGGTGCTATCACTTGAGGAAGGAATCAGTGAAATACTTCAAGTTGGACCTCTGAGTGAAAGTAGCATCAGAGTTGGAGCCAAATCTAGAGAAAGGCTCATGTGTTCCCTGTGATGTCTTAGGTGTGAATTGGGGTCTCAATATCAACATGCCCACTAGGCCTCAAGTTTAGCACCACAGTAGTGGAAGTAGAGGCAGAGGTGAAAACAGCTTCACTTCCAGGATGCTGAAGGGTTGAGGTGATTGCTTTGCTCTGATCTGGCAAGTCAAGAGCTTGAGCAGTGGATTTTCCAGCACTTGAGTGTTCAACAGCCAATGAATTGGCTTCTTTGGCACCTTGGAGGTCAAGGGCAGGGGCACCCAAGTTTCCAGTACTAGAAAGTTCAGCATTGGGACTCAACATTGGGGCACTTGTCCCTTTGCTTGGAAAAACAGTAGGAGGAGGCCCCAGAGCCTTGCCAGAGTTAGTGGAAGTGGAGATGCTCTGCACTTTGCCAGTAGCTTCGGGTACAGCTTTGTGAATCTTAGAACCAGTTTTGTTCGCTAAGGCAGCAGCTTCATGTGCTTGCTGAAGACGAGATTCAGTCTCAGGTCTCCGGCATACCTTCCTCAATGGCACAACCTCCTGCAAAAAGGACATTCAATTTGCGTGTGAAGTTGCCTTCTTTCCATCATTCTGCAAGAAAAGAGCCTTGATATCTTGCTTTTCAATCATGAAAAGCAAGATCGGCACACTACTTCGAACCATACTGCTGCAACTACTTTTGAAGCAAGGGAAAACTGACTCTGTTGTGTAACCTACTTGGTGAAGAAGGCAGTTCCAGCATGTGCCTACAGAAGTCAGAAGGAGAAACAAATTGCTCTGGCAGGAATAATCACATGACAGTAAGGTCAAAATGTTTAGGTACCTCAGTTTGGTCATGACGATAGCGAACCCAAAATCGGCAGCGACAGCCACGGACATCATGTCTTCGCCGTTGAACATCCAGAATGTCTGCGTCGAAGTAAAGAGCCTGTTCATTGCCCTCCTGTAAAGAAAAGTAACGAACACTAAAGCCTCTATCATAACCCCATGCCAAAACCTCAACCACTTTTGATTGCACAGGTAAGTAAGTGTAACACTTCTGTCACATTCTCTCATAGCACCAAAATCTTAGGGTCACAATCTTGACAACCTACATTTATCAAAAGGTTGCCCTACATTCCAATGACCCATAATTACTATTTCATAGCCATCAGCAGAACCATTACAATCTCTAGCTCACAGCAGATCCAGAAATCCTCAGGCCATCTGACATAACACATCATTAGTTATGGTTCCATGTCATCTAATGATGAAATCTGTGTAACCAAGAAGATCTCATGCATCCCCTTCCACAGAAAATTCTGACAGTCAGATTTGTGGACTTAGAATTGACAATCTTCAAAAATAAGTTTCATGAGAAAGACCTGGAAGCAAAGAATTAGGTCACCAGGAAGAACAGCCACACACTCTGTGGTTTCACAAGGAAGGGAGCGCTGCCGAACTGCATTTTTGACAGAGACCCACTCATCCTCCTCTGAACCAAAACCTGCAAACCGCACTCTCACCTCCTGTCCCCATCCATCCCAAAATCCGGATTGACTTTAGTAGAGATAGAATCACAGACTTCCAACTGTAAATGCAGAATAGGGGGGATAGTTGTTCTAAGGTGTAGAAGGCTAACCATCAAACCTTGGAATGATTAGAGTAGGAATATGAGTGTGGACTTGAAAAATCATTAGGTTCACATAAACACATTAGAGAGGTCAGTATCTATTTTGGGCATAATTTAGTTACTGGTTAGATAACCCTGATCCACATGGGTAGAAGTCCCTTCCATGATCTTTGACGCATTCCAACTTTTGTCTTGGAAAATTCACTACAGAGAATGCATCTGGCACAGCTTACTTTCATCCAAATGACTCCAATCCTTGATGTCATCTGTTGACCTGATGAGCATATTCTTCAAAAAGTGTTGATCCAAAAAATGTCTTTCAGCTTACCGGCTCACCATTCTCTCCTGTGCGCTTACTTATGAATGTTGCTACGTCATACCTGCATCCACCACCAGTCACTCAAAACAGGTCACTGATGAACCACTCTCTATTTGAAGATAACAGACTTTGAACCAACACTGCACTGTGTGACAGATGCAAAAATAACTGTCTGTTAGTATAACAAAGGTGACTGCTGGATTATACAAACCAACTATAGCAGATGGCTTGCAATGGATCCTGACCCTAAAATGACTTTGTTAACTCCCTTAACAATAATGATGAGTGGAGACAAACATCTATACAGACTAGGTATAGGCCAAAACACTTGCAGAGTGCTTCCTAGATAGAGAAGAACCCTGTTTCAATTGTGCTTTACAAGTAAACAAGATTCCCACACAAAATGCAGGTATAGTACACAGGATCTGCACATGGTAGATACAACCTTCATATAATTCACAATTTAGTAAATACTCTACATACACCTCAAGGAATATGAGTAGAACCTTAGGCTAAAATACACCCTTAAAGAATGCAGTTGTTAGAACTAACCAAGCTTCATCCCTTGCTGACTTTGCCTCAAAATCCAGCTGCTTGGGTTCGGTCAGCTTCCTTACAACCGCTGCATTGGAACAGGTTTCAAGTTCATTGTTTGAAGTTGTTTGTCTGAGATCTACAATTTTGAGATCTGGGACTGTTGACATCAACATTCTTTGAAGAGAACAAGACATACCCCTGAGTATTCCAGCACCATAGACACTCAAAGGTGTCAAGAAATTCCCTTCCACATAAAGCACACACAAAACTGCAAGTTTTGGATGTCTATCAAGAATGGAAACAACTCTAATTCCATATACACTGCTGAGAAAAGCATGTTGAGAGACATGACAGAAGAATAACCTGCTACCACTGTGTTGGTGTTCTGATATTTCCAATCAGGAAGGATTTTCAGAAAGAAAAATTTCAATCATATAGATTCAACTGAGCGGAGATATTGTAGAATTTTGAAAGTTGACAGGAACACAGCCCTCCTAGATGATTTGGGAATGAGAAGAGTCAGATAAAGAGTTCAGCTCAAAGAATATGTAAAGCAGGTGACAAAAGAGAATTCTCACATACAACCTTACATGACACTTATGCTCTCACTACTTCCCTCACTGACCTGGAGAACTTGCTGGTGCCGGTGCCGGTGCTGGAGCTAGTACTTTTACTGAACTAGGAGGCTCACTGCCTGTTGCAATAGCCTTATGCTTTTCAGGTGTTTTTGCACTTTTAGCCTTCTGGGCATGACGACGATTTTGAAACCAATTCCAGACCTGCATGCATTGGGCCACCACCCAGCAAGAAAATCACAGTTCAGAATAAGCACAGGTGGTT
>Ga0209611_10013558_pt1 | contig 11157 bp, 6 predicted proteins | sample S1TSphgellanicum_3_FD_187693 | JGI IMG/M metagenome (GOLD analysis project Ga0209611, IMG submission 187693) | Host-associated microbial communities from peat moss isolated from Minnesota, USA - S1T2_Fc - Sphagnum magellanicum MG (SPAdes) (version 2) | ecosystem: Host-associated > Plants > Peat...
ATGGGCCATGCGAATGGGACACTGATCAGACATCGCCCATGATGACAATATAGGTATGTAGTTGACTTAGCGTTAACACAGGATGAATATACAATCCATCATCTCGACGCTGCATTCCCTCCTGATATGATAATAGTAGAGCAAGGGAATGCAGCCTGGCGATACCAGGATCGAGCTGCAGCAGCTGTAAATATATTACTTTCTTCTGAGTAATTGTGACCCGTCATTAGTGCAACTGGCTGCTCTGATTATTCTATGCACAGTGCAGAAGCAACCATGTTCGCCTGATTTATTATTCTCTTGACTTGCTTCTCCGGATCCGAGAAAGCACGCGGACCGCCTCTAAGGTTGCCCCAAGAAACGTGGAGTACGGACACCCGACCCGACGCGGCTAGCGATGCACAGCGAAGAGGAAGAAAAGGCCCTGACAGGACCTGACCTAACCTAACCACACCTGACCTCACCTGTGGTTATGTTGATCATGTCACTCTGGCTAAGCATGAGATTTAAGCTTGATGAGGGTTTTGCACAATGGGCGAACAACCTGAATTGAGGGCGAATTTGATAGGTGATTGGATGCGGGTGAGTCAATATGGACCATTATCAACTGGTGCCAAGACAACAAATGGCCAATGGCTGTGTTTTAAAAAATAAATAGGCCTTTGGCCATTTAGCCTTTCTAATTTGAAATTGTTTGAAGGTGGTTTTAGTTGTCCTGAATCAATTACTTACAATCAATGATTTGAGCTTGATTTCTTATAGGTTTTTTGGCACTCAAATGCCAAGTGATTGATGCCATTGTCAATATTCACCTCATCAAAAAATTGTTTCATGCATCCAGGCTCCATGGGAGACTCAAAATCTATAGTTCATTTATTAGATCTAGAACTATTAGTTGGACACTAAAATTTTAGGAAAGTTTATAAAAGAACATTTTTAAAACGGTTTTCATTATAAGTTTTTGTTTGCATACATTAGAAAGGTTGTGTAAAGTTTGAAACTCTCATCACTTATGAGATCAAAATTTAAATTATTGTGAAACGTGAAACATTATTTATGAACTGTTTTTGTTTGACTATATTTTTATTTAAGAATAGAATCCAAGGAAAATTACCCTATACTTCAAGAGTAGAATCCAATAAAATTTACTGCAGTCAAAATTAAGAACCTCTAATTTTCTTTAAAATTGGCAATGATTCTAAAAAGACATTTGATTCTTTCATTTTGACGTCCAACGGTTTATTCTGCTAGTAGTTTCTCCAAAAGTTGGCCTCTGCCAAAGGTTTAGGCAAAATTGGATCTGAAACTAGACTCTCTGAACAGAAAATTCATACTTACACGCCAGTCGTTTTTACACAATACCCAAGGGGGGGCAGTAGCTACACTTGCAAGCTTGCAACAACCCTAATTCTGCACAACACAATGTAATTTTCCGTCCATTTGATCTTAGTTAAGAAACGCTACAAAAAGCCATCTGAGATGAGGGAGGAAAAGATACTTGTTAATTTTTAAGTTAAACATAGGAATCATTGATGTATTGTTGAATTTTGAATTTTGGCACACAATAGTCTGAGTGGGACTCATAAACACCTTGCGTTTGGTTGTGGGTTCAATTCTCCATCAGATTGGGGATTAATAAGAAGTACAGTACCTTCTCAAAGTGTGGTTAGAAAGGAGGTAACCAAGGAACATAGGAATCATTGACATATTGTTGAATTTGCCACACGATAGTCTGAGTGGGACTTTGGAACACCTTGCATATGGTTGTGGGTTCAATTCTCTATCAGGTTGGTGCTTAATAAGAAGTACAGTATCTTCTCAAAGTGCAGTTAGAAAGGAGGTAACCAAGCAACATTTCCATTCACAAAGACAGTCTTTTCATCCAGGAGCTTGTAATTGCAATTGAGAGAAGGTAGGAACATTTTTCTAGAGTCAATCCTTGATTCAAATGGCAGGTAGAAATGGGGTTGTAAGTTGTAACCTAAAAAGAGTGGGGACTTGACAACAGTTAACTTCTCACCATACTCACTGCTCACACATGTGCATTTCAGACAATATATGGTATGTCTTTTATTCAATCAGATACATGTTGTAGCTCATGTTAAGCCACCAGCAGTGAGCTACCATCACAATTATTGTAATTCTTAATACTCAAATTCACCAATTGTCTTATAATATACTCCTTTTTTTTGTAGGCAGCCAGGCTGAATCAGACACTCATAGACATGCTTAGCCTTGAACTTGCAATAGCAGCTTTTGCTTTTTTAATCTATTCACCCATATGCAGTTTGTTGCGCAACCAATTCTAGAATCTGAAGCCTAACTCATGGTAGGGAAACATTTTGTCCTTCAACTCACTCAACATCCAAACCCCCTTGAACCCAGCCAGACTCGAGAACTTATTACCCACAAACAGCAAATTGCTCATTATAGTTGTCTCTTTGTATATGAAAAATTTCATGAACAAATTTTTATTTTTAATCCTTTTGTTATGTTACAGTTTTTATGACAAGCTTTTGCAAATATGAAAAGTTCTCTAATCAACCATTGCGCTACTCAAATGTGCATCAATTTCATAACATAATGAGAGTTTAGGATGTTATTAATCTTTAATTACATAATTTTATCACTAAAATCTTCTCCAAATATCTAGAAGGCACATAAAAAATGTGTTGTAATGAAAAATGTCAAACTATGATTCTTTTTTGTGTACATTGTACTATGGAAACACCAAATGCCAATGTCTTATTAATTTCTAATGCAACAAATGTGACATGATTTGACAACCCAATTCACTACATTGAATTTTGAATCTTCAACATTGTCATCCTTGTATTATTAATGAACATTACAACAAACACACATTTGATACTACAACTATTTATGTTTTTGCATTCCTAAGGAATGGAATTATAAATAACATAGAAGGGTGCAAGCATACAAAAAAAGACAAAAAATATATAAATTGCAAATATAAAACACAAGAATTTGTCAACTTTGAAACATAGAAAGTACAGCCTAATTTTTAAAAACATATTAAAATTTTATATGAATGTATGTAGGATGGTATGGATATGTTTTTGAAAATTTAAAATTTTGTGTTTCCTTTTCTCAATTTACTTTCACTCTACTTTCCAAATTTACATTGTTGTCCCATATTGCACAAAGTAACATAAAAGCATATTAATTAATTATCATTTGACCAAAAATTCATATGTCCTACTTTTAGATTTTAAAGGATTTTTTTGACATATTATATGCAAGTATTAGTTTTTGGGTTCATATAGAAATTCATGTTTTAAACACACAAGTCTATTAATTTGGAAAATTACTTTTCAAAAGCTTCACATTATCATAATTGAAATATTCAAGTTTAATAAAAAAATGTATCAATATGCATGATAATTCAAACAACAATATCACAACGTTTGAATAGTTTGATTTTGAAAAAATATTAGACATTAATTTGCGATAAATAAATAAAATGATGAAAGTAATAGAATACACGAAATATGACTATATATGGTTTATTTAATATAGCAAGTACATTCTAAAATTTGTAGTATTGCTAAAAGCTTTAAAATTCAAAAATGTAAACTTTATTTTTCACCTACTTTTATTTTTTGAGCAAGGATCACCAATTGGCCTACTTTAACATGCTTATGCCCAAAAACCAAACCATGAATAACAGCCCCAACAAAACTCCCACGACTTTGTCACATGTAATTACCCAACATTATTTCATTTCCAAAAAACAATTCCCATTAACACTTTTGACAAAGCTTATTGTTAACCATTTTTTTAGAAAAAAGTCTAAATGTTTTAGAAACCCTAATATATGAATGAAATTTTTCCCTTCCTTTTAAGTCACAAGGTAATGGAGGTACACTTTCATCCAAAAAGTTAATTTTTTTTATCCAAGAGCATGTAATTGTAATTATAAACATTCAAAATGCATGTGCTATTTTGGATGAGCCAATAAAAATGGCTTGTCACCAACAAAATAATAAGATCCTATTTACTTACTTACCTACATAAAGTATGTTAAGTAACCCATTCTAACTTAGCTTAACCTAAAATAGGTTGCCTATTAGAAATTTGCCTAGCTTAGGATAGATTTTAATTAATTAATTATAATTTTTTTTCTTTAGAAAATGGTAGATTATCCCAAGTTTTATGACCATTGGCTCTTTAAGATATCACATGGCTAAATCCAAACCACCCATCAATGGGACATTTCATAGGATGTGATTATTTCAAATGTAATTGCAAATGTAGTTGCAAATTGGGGTTCCATGTCATACTAACCATCATCCATGGCAATGGATAAAATGTTTTGGCTTAGTCATAAAATTTGTGATTACACTTTCAACTTCATGGTCATGTCATGTTTTTTGTGACTAATTTTTTTATGTCACTTGTCCAAGGTGACTAAGGATATTTTTAATTGCAAATATCCATTATGATCATAAATGAGTTGCAAATGCAATTATTGATTTTCAAATCTCTTCAACTAAATGTTATTAAAGAAGTTCAACTTTCAATTACCTTACAACAACTAAAGACAAATGTGGCAAAAATAACTCAAACTAAACCTACACGTTTTCAAAATGGAGTACGAAAGGTGGCCAATGGTATTGGTTCAAATATCAACATTTTACTTGTTAAACATTTGTCAAACAACGGGATTGGATATTATTCAAGCACAAGGAAATTTCATCACACAATCTTACCAAAATTTCTACACAATTTGTAATCCATGTGCAATAAGCATTAATATGATGTAAATCAAATATGGAATTCAAAGAAATTAAAAACCAAAGAAGACAAGGAATTACGTGCAAGGTTGCACCAAATAAACATCACAATACCCAAATCCAAGGAGTGGTCAATTATCAATTGTGTTATAAATGCAATTCGAAGGTCCTTTCCAAGGTTACATTATATTTTCAAAGGAGAGAGGTTATGTGCTCAATACATCTAACATTGCAAATTAAGCAATTTTGATTATTCAAAATTACTACAATCAAAAAGATTGTTAATAAAATAATTAAGCAAAATTGAAAAAAAGAAAAACAAGAATATCTCAAAGGGATTTTTGAAAACAACAGTGGGAAAACTTCATTTAACTTTGTTAGTTAATGGAATTGTATTAAACGAACACACGTTTCACCATAATTTTTGAACTAGAAAGCAAATTCACCCACTAGATTGTAAGCCGGGGTGAACCTTGGTGTCACAAAAAAAGGTCAAATAATAACTAAAAATAATATGCAAGGGCTTGGCAACAAGTAAATCAACGTGTCGCAACACATTTGCAACTCCAAACAAAGGACATTAGTTGAATTAAAGAATTGAACTTGGAGGAATAAAACTAGAACCAAAATGATGAGGAAATTCACCACAAGTATAGTGAAAAGATCATGTACAATAGCCTAATGAGAAGATCACATATAGATAATGAGGTGATGAAAACAAAGACCAAAAGGATGAAGGTCACAACCAAAGCAATAAGGATCTAAACCAATAACCAAAAATAATAAGGTGACAAGGGTGAAAAACATAAGGACAAAAATCACTTGTAAACAAGACAAAGATCTAAATTAACATGCAAAATGAAAAGCACTATGATGAAAATAATCACAATGGTGATGAATAGAAGGATGAATATCACTTGTAAATAAAATGAAAATTTATACTAACAAGTGAAAGGAATAAGGTGATGAAGATGACAACACAGGTGAGGAACAAAAATAAAAATTTAAAATTAAATAAAATGAAAATCTAAATTAAAAAGCGTGTGGAAAAAGGTGATAAGGATGATTGTAACAATGACAAAAAGAAGAATGAAAAGCATTTGTAAATAAAATGAAGATCTAGACCATTAGGTTATAGGATTAGAGTGATGAGGATGTAAAAAATGGTGAGAAAGAACAAGATGAAAATCATTTGTAAGCAAAATGAAAATCTGCACTAGCAAGTGAGAGGAGTAGGGTGACAATTTTCAAGATAATGGGAACAAAGGTCAACTTGACCTACACAAGGATGCACAACACCAACATCATGATGATCACCACTTACAAGCATTGAGATCAAAGCAACAAATGTTCGGACCAAAGTTATTAAGGTCTAAAAGTTGTAATAGCACGATGATGATTTAGACCAACTTGACCACCATCAACAAATATTAAGACTACATGTTGACAAGGCAATAGGACTCACATGACGATGTATAACACCAACATTAAAGGTGATCACCACTTGTAAGTAATTAAACCGAAACAATGAAAGTTAAGAGTTGCATGATAACAATCAACATTAACATGACACAACCAACACTTGCACAATCAAACATCAAGGAGATGAAGTTTAGAACCAAGGCTCATGAATTGTTTTATGACAATATAAACCAACACGACCATGACCATTGCTAGCACACAATAGGACCAAGGCAATGAAATACTAGGACTTGCAAGACATCACATAACATTAGTACAATAGTGATCACTAGTAATAAGCACAAAGGCCAAGGTAACCCAAAAAAAATGTTTCCATGCTCAACTTAGACTTGCACAATGTAGAGCTACAAATTGTAAACACTAGGACCAAGGTGATGGGGTTCATCATGTGCCATGTGAGTTGAATCAACATTAATAGGAGCTTGGCATAGGCACCTACTTATACGTTAGGTAATACCAAATATGAAAACAAAAACCACATCCCAAATCAAAATGGAAAGCCAAGAGCTTCTCCAAGCATGCAAGACACCGTGGAAAGAGGTAAAGCTTGAATATAGGAATGAGGAAAAAAGCTTAGATAGAACTCTTGCCCTAGGAATAGCAAAGGAGAGGAAAGTGAGGTTGGAGTATTGGGGGAGTTTGCAACTAGTTCACTGTGTGACAGTGCCGCTCCTTGAACATTGCAAAAATTGAGGGTTTAGGAACAAAACCCTATCCTAGATCACCATCCATATTTAACCCTTTCCAACTTGTAATATAATCCATTGAATAAAAGTTCATGTTATTTCAAAATGAACTAGTTCGTCTTGGTATGTGACATTTTGGTGATAGCATATATGCACTACATGTGTTAACGTTCAAATGTACGTTAATAGGCATTCAATTGCTTGAAGATAGGGGCGTGAAAATTTTGGCAGTTAGTTTTTTAGGGTTTAGACCCCCCTTGCTTTGGAAACCCATATCTTGAGCATCCCTTAACCAAATCGGGCAATCTAAAGGCGGTTACAAGCGCCCAGAGAAGCTCTACGTTCCATCTTCGAATCCCAAAAGCCATTAAAGCTTGATCCGCTGAGTTCTGCCTTCTGAGTTCCTAAAGTGTACTAAAACCGGACCTGTTACCCTAGACAATTGCAATTGGGAGGCAGCAACATTTTTTTTAAAAATCTGTAGTCAAAACTGTTGAGTCAACGTCCAAAGAGAAATGGGGTGAACGGAAGAACACTTTCATCCATGGAGGTAGTGTTTTCATCCAATAGCATGCATTTGCAGTTCAGGGAAGGCGAAAGCTGCGAAGCTTGCACCTTCGAAGGAGCTTCGTTGCTGTGGCGATGGCGGCCAAGCAAGTCTGCGCGTTGGCGTTGCGGCATCTGCGCAACGTCACTGGGCCGAATGTCCTCCAAGTGCCCTCCTCGTCGTGCTCTTCTTCATTGTACCCTTTTCCATCTGCATGCCGCTTTTATTATGGATCTGCGATGTCTGGTAGCACCCAGGATAGAGTGTGGCGCTCAACTCTTTACCCTTTCGCTGCTTCCTCGTCTTCGGTTGGTGGCAATGTGTCTGCAATGAAGTGGGGTGAAATTTCGCTTGCGGATTATGATGAGAGATCGGTGGGCTCTGGAATGCCTTCTTTGTGCGGCAGAGGTGACAAGAAGACTAAGAAGGGTAAGCGGTTCAAGGGCACCTTTGGGAACTGTAGACCTAAAAGGGGCACGGAAGTTAGAAGGCTGCGTAAGAAATGGGACATTCCTCACGATCCTCTTGCTCCTGATTTTACTCAACCGTTTCCGCCTCGACTTGCTTGATCGTGTTTTCTTAAGGAGGAAACAAGGCGTGCACATCCGGTGCCTCGATAGTGTTTTTGGTCCGGAATTTCAAATTGTCTTTTTTTGTGAGTTTTGGAGAGCTTCTTAGTGGAGCATGTACTTTGCCTTCACAAAAACTTAGTAATCTGGTAGAGGCAAAATCGGAAGGAAAATGTAGACACAAAGTCTTCTAAGGGGATTTAGTTCAGTTGCGGATGTTTGGTTTCTTTGTTGGTTTACAGATAGCACTATCTATTGTCTAGTTTATTGGAATAAGAAGTCCAAGAAAGGAAATTGGATGCTTTGTGTGGGTTAGTACATGGAAAGATTGAGCAGATTCCTAAATCTTTTGATATTGCTACTTAAGATTTGGACAAATAAGGTGAAGAGTATTCATTGCTCAGTTTGTGTGTGATCACAGAAAAGAACCTTCCATTTTGCAACTGATGCACATCTTCTTGCAATCTTCAGGATGGATAACTAGATTTCAACCTCATCAGGTACCTACACAAATGCTTAAGGATTGTTGCCACTTAGTTTGATGTTTAGGGTATAGGGTATAGGGTTTAGGGTTAAGGTGAAGTATTCCTTGTTCAGTGTGCGTCTGATCAGAAGAAAGTAGCTTCCATTTTGCAACTGATGCGCATCTTTTCACAATCTTTGGGATGGATAACTAGATTTTTGGCCTGATCAGGTACCTAGACAAATGCTTGAGGATTGCTGCCACTTAGTTTGATGTTTAGGGTGTAGGGTTTAGGGTTAAGTTGAAGAGTATTCATTGCTCGGTGTGTCTCTCATCAGAAAAAGGTAGCTTCCAATTTGCAGCTGATGTGCATCTTCTTACAATCTTCAGGTCGAATAACTGGATTTTTGGCCTGGTCAGGTAGCTAGACAAATGCTCAAGGATTGTTGTCACTTAGTTTGATGATTAGGGTTTAGGTGTACCTGAATCTTCAAACCTTTTGCAGATCATTCCTAATACCTTCTCCTGAAAGTAGCAACTCTACTTGTAATTCAACAATCAAGAGACCATGTGAGTGAAGGATATGGGCATTTGTTTCTCACCTAAGAGTAACATGCAAATCCTATTTTGTAGAACCAACAGAAAGCTGTTGGTGATCTCAGGGAGCTGTACATCTAAAGCAGTTTCCAAAGGAAGTGTGCAGATGAGAGAGGCAGCATCCCACCAGCTTAAGACAAGGTAGACCAGCTCCTGACAGAGTATGTCTCCAAGTCTTTGATCCTCCAAGAGCATACAATGATGGTGCTCTTGGCAAAGGCAGTGCAAAAACCTGTGAAGGACTTGCAAGGCTGCTTTGAGTACTAGATTTGGCAAAGTTATCGAGTTTGCAGATTAAGTGAAGTTCATCTTAACTAGGGTTCCATGCTCTCTTTGAAAATCATGGAAAATAGTTTGTGACATGGGTACTATACCTGTTCTGCTTTGTATCTGTTAATCTATGAGTTGTGGTAATAGAGCAGGCTAAGTTTGCCTGGCTACTTATGATTTGGGGGCTAGCAAACCTCCAAAGGCTTCCAGAGGAACTATTGGTGCTGTTGGGTTTTAGTGCAGTAGTTTGGCGACTAGTGTGATGAAAGACAAATGGTCATGTAGTGGTTCAGAGCAGAACACTCTATCCCGATCACAAATCATGACAATTGAATTGACAATAAACTGTACTGTTGAGTGATTGAACTGTATGATGGTATTTCACTGCATTTCACATCATTACAAGTCTGTCTCCAATAGAGGTCTGCTTGGGAATTCAGTTTGCTGATGTCTCCGAATTGTTGGAGGGCAGTATGTTGCATTTTGTCTAGCAGAGATTTCTTAGGAGTACACTGTGATAAGATAATAAAAGGTCTCTTATAATAACTCCCTCTGTTGCAAATATTTGTTTTGCAAGGTCATGTGAGTTGCATGTAGCAACAGTGATCATGCTGTCATAAAACTATGATCATTAGGTAAAGACAAAGCTGCCAATTCGGACTTGTAGTGCAACCCTGGTTACTGTCCATGGTCAGATCATTCCACCTTTTCCTCAATTTTCTAATTCAAACTTCAGAAGACTGATCTAGAGGTACTTGAACTTTTCAATTAGTTAAATGTTTTTGCATTATGATAATGTAGGAATTTCCTAGCTCTTGATCACATGTAGGGGGAAGAATGCACTTTACTCTGACCTCTTGCAAAGTAGGTCATTATTCCCATGATCTAAACAATCCAGTTTTCATACTAAATTCTGAGCTCCCAACCCAGTTCTAGGCGGTTTAAGATGACATGTACAGGTACAGCTCCCATGTTCAACTGCATGATCTACACATTGTCAATCATCAGCTTGCAGTAACCCAGGTTTGTTTACAGGACCAAATCTGTTCACCAGAACATCCTTTCAAATGGAGGGTCTTAAGATTGTTAGCCTCGAAGATGATACCGTGGAGACAATCACTGTCTCCCATGAAGAAACTTTTGAAACTGTAGTTGTGAGGAAGTTATGCCTCTGTGTCCATAAATGCACCATATATTTAACAAGTGTACCCACCATGTCAAATTGGCCTTTGTTGGTGATTGTTTACAGCAATATCCTGGGGTGCTGTCAAGGTTTCAAAGATGAACATGTTATTTTAATGGGGTATTAGGGTTAAATAAACCTTTGTTATAGTAAAGATATTCTTAGTATCAGGTTGAAATATCTTAAGTTTTAACATGCTATTTTTTCAAGCATATGTCCTGAATATGAATTATAAATTGCATCTATTTTTCATATATATATATATATATATATGGATTGATTTATATGAAAAAAGTGCATCTAAATATGTACAGTAACCATAAATAGATGTATGAACAGTCACAAGACAACTTCAATTTGAAAAAAAGGGCATTCACAAATTAGTATCCTTAGAACTTCAAATTAGATTGTCTTTGACAAACAAAGATATGTGAATGTTGCTATTGCTTGAAAGACCCTGGGTTTCTTACATTCCGAGTTACTCTTTTCAAATGTGGCAAGATGTATCAAACAAGTTACATGTTTGGCTTCATCAAAATCCTCCCAAATTCACAAACTTCCATTACTTGAGTATGTCTTAATCACTTTGTTAAGTACAAGTAT